>OLOZ01000049.1_pt1 | contig 126932 bp, 129 predicted proteins | sample 1673021 | NCBI WGS metagenome assembly OLOZ01 (sample SAMEA3136747, study PRJEB25190) | human gut metagenome | biome: human gut; feature: human-associated habitat; material: faeces | place: Austria | collected 2013 | reverse complement strand
TCAATATCAATATCCCGCCCCTTCGGGAGCGTATTGAAGACCTGCCGGTTCTGTGCAGCAGCATGCTCTCCCAGAAGGAAGGACTGTACCATCAGTCCCGGCTGCATATGTCACAGGAAGCCATGGATCTGCTGAGTCTCCACAACTGGCCCGGCAACGTCCGCGAGCTGCGCAACGTCATCGACCGTGCGGCCATCATCTGTGAAGGCAGTGAGATTCTGCCTCAGCATCTGCCGGAATATATCCAGGCCTACCGGAAGTCTTCACCCCTTGAGAGCAGTGATGGCTATTATCACTATGAGATTGCCTGCCTGGAACGCCAGCTGATCACCAAAGCCCTGCGGGACAATGGCGGAAATCGTCAGGCTGCGGCCAGACAGCTTGGCATTCACCGCTCGCTGCTGTACAAGAAAATGAAGGATCTTGGCATTCACGAATAACTTCATTGTATTTTTATAAGTACATTTATCTTTATTATGTTATTTTGAATTTATATTCTCAGGAAGTGTCTATAAAACGGACATTGTGATTTTATGCGCGTCCGTTTTATAGACGCTTCTTTTGCTTTATTTTACGTAATTTTCTATTCTTTGCCTGCCAATTATGTCTATTTAATAGACATATTATTTTCGCTATCTTCCGTTTTTTTGAATAAATCGACCTGTTTTGGCTTATTTTTTCAAAAGATGGCCTTTTTCCATATTAAAAAAAGTTGGCACGCCTTTTGCTATATTATATAGGCGAGAAGATAATTAAGAATGCTTGAACCACATTCACCTACCCGATCTTCTCCAGGACAGTCACACTGTTGTACTGATCCTGTTATAATGGCTATCTGTTGGCACCCATCCAACAGGTAATCATCCTCCCTATAAATAATATAACACACAATAAAGCTGCGAATGACTGACGCCAACGGTTATACGCAGCTTTATTGTGTTTCAGGATGTACCTGCATTCCGGTATCCGCTGCACTTTCCTCCGATGACTATTCTATGTATTTCGGGGATAGGCTCAGTATACACGGTCTATTCGCCTTTTTCAACGATCATTCATCGACATAAAATGACACAGACAGCAGAACATCCGACATCATCCAATCCTGCATGAATCTCTTGATGCATATTTCCTGCAAACTATGAGAAACACGCTCCGCGAGTTTCTCAAGTTATCGCGGCCTCTACACTCCGTTTCGGTCGTTGCTAAACAAGCGCCACTGGCGCTTAGCAACGCCAAGGTCTCGTGCAAGCACGGACTTTTGCTCGTTGCTCGCGTAAATAAAAAATCGGCCCCTTCCGAATTATAACACCCGGAAGGGGCCATCTATCCTTTATATGAGGTTGAGAAAGGATCTAAAATAAGTTATTTTATGCAGGGGCGCCAGACCATCGCTTTCCGGCCATGGGCGCCCCCGCATGGTACAATCTGCAGCTGTAAGCTTTAAGGGGGGAGTTGCTGCAGATCATCTATCCTAATTGTATACGAAGTTCGCACTGGTTGCAGAAATATACTCATACTGCGAACCGGAGTATACATAATAGGATGCCTTCAATCGATAGGTATAACCGTGCGGACACGGCGAATAAGTAATCTCCTTGGAACCATGCCAGCTGTTGAATTCATATCGGTGGGAATCCAGTGTAATCCAGTTGCCATTGTTTAACTGCTGGATATACATATAGGCTACAATACGAGTAGCCGTGCCCTTATATCCGGTCACACTAATGCCAGCTGTGGCTGTTTTATCCTTCACACTGATGCCCTGAGATGTAGAAGATGTATACTTCCATCTGGCCACCTTCGGGGTGCCGTCAATTCGCTCCTGAGCCTCAAAAGCTTCAAAGTCAAACCCCACCTCCGGGTAATCCTCCGCCGCCATGGCCGGCATGATCATCAAGGACAGGCAGACCGTTACTGTCATCAAAAACGCAATCACTTTTCTCATAATACATTCCCTACTTTTCTGCCAAAAGGGATTCCGCCACTGTTATCATCTCTTTTTCAGAAAGATTGCCCTGGAGCTGATAGGCATAGGTATAATCAAACCACCAGAGATTGCCTGTCTCACCTTTATTAATATACACTCCCGGATACTGTCCGATAGTCAGAGAGTCCCAATCCCCCTCCTCTGTATCCAAAAATGTATTCCATTGAACTGTCACCTGGCGATATTGATACCAGCCGTTGCCATCGTTTTCATAAAAAATATTAATAAAGTTTGTCTCTTTCTCGCAATCCGTCTCTTTATACCCCTCTGCGATCACCCCAGGCACATAGATCTGCTTAATCTCTGTCGGAAAACTGGTATAATCCAGGGTTGATATAATATCCTTCAGCGAGCCGATCTTGGAATAATCAATGCTGGCTGTTGTCTCCGGTGCCGTGTTCACAGCAGGTATCTTCGTGGCACTGACACTGCCTGCCCTGTGCACACCAAAACCTTCCAATACAACCACAAGTACTGCAGCTGCGCGCCAGACCCATCTACGGTGTGAGCGCTTCGATGGCCCTTTAGCGGCTGTCTCCTCAGAGATATCCGGATGCTCTGCGGCAGGCGGTACCGATTGTTCGGTGGGGGCATCCGCGGTTTTTGTTTGAGGCAATCTTTTTTCGGATTCTGGTACGGCGCTTGTTGTTTTTTCTTTTATCATATCTTTATTTTGTACCATAAACCGTTCTGCGGCTTCCTCACCAAACTGTTCCGACACCATCTCACGCATGCGGTCCATAAACCCCTGTGAAAACAGTCCCATCTCGTCATCTTCCGCTGCTTTCTTTCCACCGGAGGAATTCTGAAAATTGTCCTGATTCAGCGTTGACAGAATCTGTTTATCTGTTTCGTTCTGCATATCAAGTTCCTTGCCGCATTCCATATTCTCTGTCCGGCAATGTCCCTGACCTGCAATCTTCGTATTGCCGTCCTTTGGTTCTCCAGTCTCTCCATACATATTGCAACTCCCCCTTCATTTGAAATATAACTGACTAGCGTCCCTCCGTGAAGCATACACTTATATAACCTCTTTAGAAGGGAAACTGTGACATCATTTTATCTTTTTTTGCAATTATTTTTGCAATCGTCTCACTTTTTTCGTAGGCGCCGAATGCCTGACGGTTCTCGGCCGAATAACCAATGGCCATCCACGGTGCCGACAGATGAATCTGCTCAAGGTATTCCCGGACGTAGACGGAACCCTTTTCCTTCACCCGGCACACCAGAACCGCTTTGCCGTCCGTTCCCATGATATACAGGCCATAATTTTTCTTTGCCAGAGGCAGCACATAGCACCAGACAGCCTGATCCAGCGGAATAACGATATTCTTATAAGAAGGCACCAGCAAAAAGTCTTTGACAACTACCACCTGACGATGTTTTGTGTCCATCTTCTCGCCGCTCTGCATCCAATTCTGCTCAAACTTCGGAAAGAAATCCTGTCTTTTAAGGGCTGCAATGCGTCCGTGCCAGCGTATCGCTGAAATGAGACATCCCAACAGACCGATCAGCAGAAGAGCAAACATAAGCAGCATACCGCCGATGACTGTATCCATATCCCCCATGCTGGTGAGATCCATACAGTAACTGTAGAAATAGTCATCATACATATCTGTCGTCAGATTCATCCCCAGATACTCGGACACATACTGGATCGCATAATTCTTCACCTCGTCATCCACCGGCTGCGATCCTCCGGTCCACTCCTGGTCGATTTTCTCATATTCACCGCTCTCATAAAGGGAATCAATGTATTTCAGACATTGTTCATCATCCGTCCAGCTTCTGATCATAAAAAATCTGTCGGAATCCTCGCTTAACACAAGAAAATAATCATATGTATCTTCACCGTTCATGGTTTCCGTTGCAAAGGCATCACTCATCCATCGGCTTGTAACCGCACAATACTGCCCCTTTTTGCTGATCTGATCCGGTGTCAGTGCATGATCACTCAGATAAATTTCCATGGCCACGGTAATGATTGCTCCGATCAATGCCAAAATAAGCAGCCCCCGCCACTTTTTGATTTTTGGATTTCTGATTTTCATTCGTTCCATATTCTCCCCCTGATATTCTATGAAAGTGTATTCATTTCTCTGAGACGCAGATTCAAAGACGTATATCTCTTTTGTTGTTTTTCATTCTCGATCATATGACGGACGGTATGCTCATCCCCCACAATGGCCACACACTGCTTGGCACGGGTCACTGCTGTATAAAGAATATTCCTGTTAAACAGCATGCGCGGGCCGGACAGCAGCGGCATAATGACAGCCGGATACTCACTGCCCTGAGATTTGTGGATTGTAATGGCATAAGCCAGTTCCAGTTCGTCAAGCTGTGCAAAGCCATAGGTCACCCTGCGTCCTTCATCAAATTCTACCACCAGTTGTTCCGCAAAATGATTGATCTCCCGGACAACGCCCATATCGCCGTTAAAAACGCCCACGCCCTTGTCCAAAGGCAGATTATAATGTCCCAGCACTTCCCATTCGATCTGATAATTATTCCTGATCTGCATGACCTTGTCCCCTTCACGGATAACACCCTGATGAAATTCGCGCTCTTTCTTGTCCGGGGACGGCGGGTTCAGATAGTGCTGCAGTACGGTATTCAGCCGCTCTACCCCCAGTTCTCCTTTGCGCATCGGCGTCAGCACCTGGATATCGTAAGGCCTTGCATTGACAAACTTCGGAAGCTTGTCTCTGATCAGAAGCACCATGACCCCCAGAATCTGCTGGACATCATACCGTTTCAGGCAGAAAAAGTCCTGGCTTTTGTTGCCAAGTTCAATCTGCCGTCCCTCATTGATCAGATGGGCATTTTTGATGATATCGCTTTCCAGTGCCTGTCTGAAAATCTTCGTCAGACGTACCACCTGAAAACATTCAGAATCAATGATATCCTTCAGCACATTGCCCGGTCCGACACTCGGCAGCTGGTTCACATCCCCTACAAGGATCAGCCTTGTGCCCACGGCTATGGCCTTCAAAAGGGCATTCATCAGATAAATATCCACCATGGACATCTCATCGATAATGACCACATCCGTTTCCAGGGGATTGTCCTGATTGCGCTCAAACTGTGTTCGCAGGTGGTCATCATCCGGTCCGCCTGATAACTCCAGCATCCGGTGAATGGTCTGGGCCTCCCGTCCTGTGGCTTCTGACATACGTTTGGCCGCTCTTCCCGTCGGCGCCGCCAGACGCATCTCCAACCCTTCATATTCCAGGTATTTGATAATGGCATTGATCGTCGTGGTTTTACCGGTACCGGGACCGCCGGTGATGACAAGCACCCCATTGCCTGCAGCAGAATACACCGCTTCACGCTGGTGGTCATCCAGATCAATACCTTCCCTTTTCTCAATACGGTCCAGAACCTTTCCTACTTCCTTCTCATCCACGCTGTAATCGACACCAAGATTCTTCAGAAGTCCCGCGGTCTCCAGCTCCAGACGGTAAAGTGAGGCTCCATACACCACCGACACATCGTCTATTTTCTTCACAACAATCTTGCGGTCCATCTGCAGGCTCTGAAGCAGATGGTCCACAGCTTCTTCTTCCACCCCCAGCATCTGGGCAGTCTTCTCCACCAGCAATGCCGCCGGTATGTAAATATGCCCGGAAAGAGTTCCCTGCTGCAGCATATAGATAATGCCGCTGCGGATTCGAAAATCTGAATGGGAACCAATCCCGGCCTTTTTGGCGATCTCATCCGCCAATTTGAAACCGATGCCGTTCATATCATCGGCCAGCCGGTACGGATTCTCCTGAATGATCCGGTACATCTCCTCGCCGTACTGTTTGTAAATTCTCAGGGATAAGGTTGTTGTAATCCCGTATTTCGCCAGAAACATCATGGCCTGACGCATATCCTGCTTCTCATGAAACTGCTGATAGATCTCCCTGGCTTTGCGTTCACTGATGCCCTTGATCTCAGCCAACCGCTCCGGTTCTTCTTCAATGATCCTGAAAGAATCCTTTTTGAATTTCTTGACAATGCGGGCTGCCAGTGACGGTCCCACACCCCTGATGGCCCCGGAACCGAGATATCTTTCAATGGAATATTCATCCTCCGGCACTTCCACACTCATGGAAGTCACCTTGAACTGTCTTCCATATACCTGATGTTCCGTATATTCACCCTCTGCCTTGAGATATTCTCCTTCATCCAGCGAAGTGACATTTCCCACACAGACAATCTCTTCCCCCTGGCACATCAGGGAAAAAACTGTATATCCATTGGTGTCATTGTGATAGACAATATGCTCCACAAGTCCCTGTATGCTTTCCATTCCATTACTCCTACTAACATGTATTGATGGTTAATACCCTAACTTAACCAAGAATAGCGAACCGGATACCGCAGTCTGCTGCGGCATCTGATTCGCCATCCATTCTCGTCTGTCATCAAGCTCTCGTCTGTTTGCCCTCAATAAATTCTGTATAACGGCCTGTTCCAATGGCCACTGCAGAAATCGGATCATCCACTGCTGTTGTCTGTATGCCTGTTGTCTCTCCAATCAGGTCATCCATACCAAAGAGCATACTGCCGCCGCCTGTCAGCAAGATACCTCTTGTGGCAATGTCTGCAGCCAGTTCCGGTGGTGTATCTTCCAGTACCTGATGGACCACTTCCAGAATCTGGATAATATTCTCCTTGAAAGCCTCTAGCATCTCTGTGCTGCTGACTTCCACTGTCTTCGGCATACCGGTGATCAGGTCACGGCCCTTCACCTGCATCAAAAGCGGACTGACACGCTCATACACGCCGCCAATGCGAATCTTCACATCTTCCGCTGTCCGATCACCCACCAGCAGATTGTGCTGCTTTCTGAGATATCGGATCACTGCTTCGTCGAAATCATCACCGCCAAGCTTCAGTGAACGGCTGACAACTGTATCCCCCAGCGATATCACAGCGATATCCGTCGTACCGCCGCCTATATCAATGATCATGTTGCCGCATGGACGCGAAATATCAATACCTGCTCCAAGGGCCGCTGCAATCGGCTCTTCAATAATCATCACGTCTCTGGCACCTGCCTCCAGCGCTGCCTGCCAGACCGCATTCTTCTCAACTTCTGTTGCACCGCTCGGTACACCTACACAGACTCGCGGACGCTTCAATGTCTTTCTGCCCATAGCCTTCTGAATAAAGTAGCGCAGCATCTTCTCTGTAATAGTATAATCTGAGATCACACCCTGACGCAGCGGACGTACAGCTTCAATATTCCCTGGAGTTCGTCCCATCATCTGACGTGCTTCCTCACCGATGGCCTTTATTTCATTTGTATCTTTATCATAAGCCACAACTGAAGGTTCCTTCAGTACGACTCCCTTGCCTCTCACATAGACAAGGACACTGGCTGTACCCAAGTCAATTCCTATATCTGAACTTGCCATATGTTTCCCCTTTCTCTACCCGTTGGCATCTCTATTTATTATAACGTATTTTTGATAAATTACCACTGGTTTTTACAGCTCATGAACAAAAAGAAAGGGAACCGCACCATCCGGCGCCATTCCCCATGTTCTCTTTGTATTCTGAATCAAAAATGTACTATTTATTGAACAGGTGTGCTCGTTTATCAAAATAAACCTTATTGGCCCCGATCATAAATAATGACACGATCATGCTTGAAATCAGCATCGTTCCTGATTCGGATGCTGTCAGAAGATTCACCCCGCTGATCAGAGAGCTTGCTGCAATGTAAGCAACCTCAATAACCAGTGAAACAATATACATGATCAGCAGCATCTTCGGTCCCTTCGCCTTAAATCCGGCCAGATACTGGCGGACAATCAGTGCATAGACCCCCAACAGAATCAACAGCACACCGTAAATAATATCCAACACATGAAGCCCCGGATAGACAGCATAAACCTGTGCTGCCTGACTCTTCGTCTCGTACTGCATCCCCAGAACAGCCTCTACACCTGTCCATATATTGGCAAAGCCTGTCAGAACCAAGGAAAAATAGATCAGAAACTTGTACCACTTCATCGGTCTCGCCGGATAACGCTTCTCATCCGGAGCCATCTGATCAGTACGCCCGCTCTGTGCGGCTGATGCCTGTTCTCCCATTGACTGACATGTACCTTCAAATGAAGATGAAGCAAAATCATCTTCATTCATGGCTTTCCTTCTTATCTCTTCATCAATTACTGTCCCACAGACAGGACATCTTCCCGCCTCATCTGCGAGGCGCTGGCCACAATTCGGACAACGCATTGTCATTCCCCCAACTCATATTCCCGAAGCATCGGGCATTTCTCTTAGTTAAACTTGTAAATCTTCTGAGCCATTCTGTAGCATCGCACAACAATTCCATAGGAAATCTTGCCCGGTGGATTGCTGACAATACCACGGCCGCCAAGGCGAACTCTCCAGTACATGCTCGGATACTTCTTCTTGAAGTATTGCCACAGTTCACGACGCTTCTCAAGATTCTCAGGTGTTCCTGAGATCAGAAGCATAATAGATGTCACGCAGCAGATCATGGCCAGATAGCTCAACATATAACGCGCCAGATGCTTATTGGATACATCCTGCGGCAGGCAGTAGGCATCGATCATCAGCTTGTTCACATAAATCTGCTGATCAATACGGCTGATCATCACGCGTTCGTTGACAGACTGGTCATTACGTCCAATATAATATCTGTAAAGATCCACATCTAAATAATACAACGTCTTCACATACGGCAGCGGTATATAGACAAACAGATTGTCCACATAGAATGTATGCTTCGGCAGTTTCAGCCCGCTCTCTCTCAGCACTTTAGTTCTGTAGATCACAGAGTGCATCAGCAGATTCTGATCCATTCTGAAATGGCGCGCCTCATCCCATCCGAATATCTTCTCTTCCGGGAGCACCTTATGATAGCCGATTGTATGAGATGTACCATCCTCCACATGTTCATAGACATAATTGCAGATAAACATATCCACACGCTTGCGATCTTCTCTGAACTGTTTCAATCTATTCAGCACAATCTTGTAGCTGTCTGTATCCAGCCAGTCGTCTGAATCCACAACCTTGAAATACATGCCTCTGGCATTGGTAATACCTGTATTCACTGCACCACCATGACCTGCATTCTCCTGATGGATCGCGCGGCAGATCCCCGGATACTTTGCTTCATATTCATCCGCAATGGCAGCTGTGCCATCGCTGGAACCATCATCTACAATAATAATCTCCACGTCCTCGCCGCCCGGCAGCAGTGAATCAATACACTTGCGCATATAAGCTTCCGAGTTGTAACAAGGAACCGCAAAAGACAGAATCTTCAATCTTCCCAACCTCCTGATTAGATGTTTTTAAGCGTATAATGAGCAGGAGACAACTCCTGTCTGTTATATCTTAACAGGTCAATCCATAAAATACCAGTATAAAAATCTTACTTTTTTATAACTAATGGTTAAACGGATCTATCTTCCGCGTAATTTATTCAAAATCATCACTGCAATCAGCACGATCAGATTGATGATAACAATGCTGGCACCCGTTGGAAGATTCATCTCAAATGACAGGATCAGCCCTGCCAGGAAGCAGATCACAGACAGAAAAACGGATAATACTGCCACTGCCTTGAAGCTGACAACCAGCTTGCGCGCAATCACCGCAGGAAAAATGATCAAACTGGAGATCAGAAGACTTCCCATCATCCGCATACCCATAACAACGGTCAATGCTGTCAGCAGCGCAATCAAAAACTGATAAAACCCGACTCTGATACCGCTGGCCTTTGCGAAATTCTCATCGAATGTGATCAGGAACAACCGATTATAAAATACGACAAACAGCACAAGAATGACAATCGACAGCACAACGCTGAAGATCACATCCTCTCTGCTCATAGCCAGAATACTGCCGAACATATAACCGTTGACATCTACATTGAATCCACTGCTCATGGCAGTGATGATCACACCAATGGATAATGCACCTGTGGCTACCATGCCAATCGCTGTATCCCCGCCGGTTTTAGACCGCTGGGACCAGAACATGATCAGGCAGGCTGCAATCACAACAATTGGAATCGAAACTGCCATAACCGGCAGTCCGAGCGCTACGGCCAGGGATGTGGATGCAAAACCGACATCTCCGAGTCCATGGCCAATAAGGGAATACTGCTTCAATACAAGAATAACCCCCAGCAGTGCCGCACAAAGAGAAATCATCACACCAGCTGCAATAGCTCTCTGTACAAACGGATAAGACAGGGCCTCAATTAACTGTGTCATGATAATGTCCTCCTTCTTGTGCACACTTTCTACACCATGCTTCATGATCGCCGTCGAATTCCACGGTCTGATTCATCATAATAATATGGCTGGCATACTGTTCCACCTGATCCAGATCATGGGAAACCATAAGAATGGTCACACCCTGCTTCTTGTTGATATGGTCGATCAAACTGTAAAACTCCGCTGTGATCGCCGGATCAAGACCTGCACATGGTTCATCCAGGATCAAAAGCTTCGGTTCTCTGCAAAGAGCTCTTGCCAGAAGCACACGCTGCTTCTGACCGCCTGAAAGGTTGCCGATCCTGTAATCTGCCAGATCTGTAATATCCAACGTTTCCATGGCATCTGCAGCTTTCTTCCTGTCTTCTCGCGTGTAAAAAGGAAAACGTCTTCCGGAACGCTGCATGCCCGTCAAAACAACTTCTCTGACGGTTGCCGGAAAATCTCTTTCTACCTCCGTAATCTGTGATAAATAAGCGTACTGCTCCGGTGACAGCGCATGAATGACCTCACCGGATGTAACAGGCACCAGTCCCACAATCCCCTTGACAAGGGTGCTCTTGCCTGAACCGTTGCTGCCTATGATGCAGGCATACTCGCCTGCCTCTATCTTAAAAGATGCATGTTCTACAGCGACACGCTTATCATCGCTGTAAATGATCGACACATCTCTGACTTCCAGAATTGACATTTCTTCCTCCTACTCCAATGCCTTCTTCAGCGTCTCGGCATTCTGCTGCATAAGATCAATAAAGGTCACGCCGGATTCGAATTCATCCTTCGTTACATTATGACAGGTGGAAAACATCAGCATCTGCGCACCTGTTGCATCTGCAATAGCTCGGGCTACATTCGGCGTTGAAAGCTCCTCATATAAAATATACTTCACATGGTGTTCTTTCATATAGTTGATCACATTCGCCATCTGTGCCATGCTCGGCTCCGTATCCGCCGAACAGCTGTCATAAACGCTCTCATACTCCAAGCCATAACCGTGAATGAAATAACCATAGGCAAAACGTCCGCCGAAAACAACATCCCGGCGATTACCGCCTGCTGTGATTGACTTCAGTTCACTGTCCAAAGCCTCCAGTTTCTCAATGTAAGCTTCTGCATTGGCCTTATACGTCTCGGCATTGGCCGGATCTGCCTCACAAAAAGCATCCTCGATATTCTTCACCATCTGTATGGCATTCTGCATATCCAGCCAGATATGCGGATCATACGTATGCTCATGGTGATGGCGGCTGTGGTCATGACTGTCTTCCTCCGCATGGACTGAATCTTCCTCCGCCTCCGCATGTTCATGTTCCTCATCTTCTTCCTTCATCATAGAAACGCCGGAAGAAGCATCCACAACCTTTACTTTCGACATATCGACACTGTCTGCCAGCTCCTGAGCCCAAGGCTCCATCTCGGCGCCGGTATAGATAAACATATCAGCCTCAGAAATTCGGATCATATCTCCCGGTGTCGGGTCATACATATGACTCTCCATTCCCGGCAGCAGAACCAGACTCACATCCGCATGATCGCCGCCGATCTGTCTGGCAAAATCATACTGAGGAAACAAGGTTGTCACCACCTGCAGTCTGCCGTCAGACGCTTTATCAGCGGATGCCACCTGATGCCCGCAGCCTGCCAGAGCCCACACAGCAAGCAAAAGCACCGGCAGTAATCTTATTCTATTCTTTATCATATCATTACACTCTCTTTCCTTAATGGAACCAAGTTTCATTAAGGAATAATACAATGATATTTCTGAAATGTCAACTACTAATTTGAAAAATACATTGGCCGCTCCGTCGGTCCTTCTGTCTGCCGCCGGATCAAACTACCGGAAAATCTCCCGCAGAACCTTTCCCTTTGCCCCCGGAAGCTCCAGTCCCATGATCTCGGCCATGGTCGGGCCCTCATCCATCAGAGACATCTCTTCAATCTCCACTCCCGGCATAATATCCGGTCCAACAGCCATGAAAACGGTCTGATAGTCTTTCCTTCCCGGGTGAAAACCGTGGGTTGCCCGCTGCACCTCAGGAATCTCTCCCATATCCAGCTCATTCTGAAAATAAAATCCGCGCCGTGCTTCCAACATAAAAGTACATTCCGGGTCTGCCCCCAGCTCCTTCGCCTTCTTCGATGAATAAATGGCTGCAATGCCATTATCCGGATCATTCTTCATGGCACACAGCCAATCATAGATTTCATTCTTGATCCGAATCTGCTCAGACTTCTCCAGTCCATTCTTCCTGATATAAATATAGGCTGAACCATCACAATTCTGACAATAAGCCTTCCAGTCCGTAATCCTCCCATGCTGTACCCTGATATATCCCTGCTCACGCAAAAATCGGTTGATCAATATAATATTCTGAACATCCAGCTGACTGTGATCACCGAGAAGCACTACCGTTGTATCCCGCTTCACGGACATTCCGCACCTGTGCAGCAAATGCATCAGTTCTCCGACTCTCCGGTCATGTCGCTCTATCGCCGCATGTGCTTCCTTCGAATGCACACCAAAATGATGCCGCTGTGTATCCAGATCTGTCAGATGTACAAACATCATATCCGGTCTGTAAGTCCTGATCGTATAATTCATGGAAGCCTGTACAAAATTGTCCAGGGCCGGCTGTCGAATACCGTCTCTGAGGCTGCCGAACTTCCGGTTCAGGGTCAACTGATACCCCAATGTGCCATTGGCCGCCGATGTCATGATCTGATTCGACCACCTGTGGTTGGCAAAAATCTCCGGAAGATTCCATGTAATATCAGACTTCGCCGTCACCGGCCATAAAAGGGCCGCCACCTGCATGCCCTTCTTCAATGCCTCATCATACAATGTCGTCCCCTGAATATACTTCCGCTGCCAAAACCAATCCGGCGATGAGCGTTCCGGCTGAATCAGAATATTGTTCACAATTCCGTGTTCTGCCGGCGGCCTGCCGGTCACGATCGTCGTATGGGCCGGATAGGTCAGTGACGGGTACACCGAACGGACTTGCCTGCAAAAAGCCGCATGGTCAATAAACTTCTTAAAGTTCGGCAGCTGCGAAAACATCTCAAAGTCCGTACTGCCCAAGGCATCCAGTGAAATAACGATCAATCGCTTACTCTTCATCCGATTCATCTCCTCTGATACGCCGCATATGTTCCTTCATCTCTTTCTCATAGCCCAGATCTCCCATGTGATAGAACTTCTGATCCTTAAAAGCATCCGGAAGGTACTGCTGTCTGACATAATGATTCGGATAGTCGTGGGCATACTTATAGCCAATGCCATGTCCAAGCTTCGCTGCCCCGCCGTAATGGGCATCCTGCAAATAAGGCGGTACCGGAGCTGCCTGGGTTGAACGCACCAGGGCCATCGCCTCATCGATTGCCATGATCGCTGCGTTGCTCTTCGGTGCACAGGCCACATAGGCTGCTGCCTGGGCCAATGTGATCCGGGCTTCAGGCATTCCCAGTCTTTCAACCGCCTGGGATGCGGCAACAGCCACCTGCAGTGCCTGAGGATCTGCATTGCCTACATCCTCTGATGCACAGATCATAATTCTTCTGGCAATAAAAGCCGGCTCCTCCCCCGCATACAGCATTCTTGCAAGGTAATAAATAGCGGCATCCGGGTCCGATCCCCGCATGCTCTTAATAAAAGCTGAGATCGTATCGTAATGATTGTCTCCGTTCTTGTCATAACGCATCACACGGCGCTGAATACATTCTGATGCCACATCAACCGTAATGTGGATCTTCCCATCCGCTGACGGTTCTGTTGTCAAAACACCCAATTCCACCGCATTCAATGCCATGCGTGCATCACCGCCGGACATATCCGCCAGAAAATCAACCGCATCATCTGAGATCTCAGCTCCATAACTGCCCATACCGCGCTCTGTGTCATAAACCGCACGCCTGATCAGCACCCCGATATCCTCCGCTGACAGCGGTTTCAGTTCAAAAATAACAGATCTGGATATCAAAGCGCCATTCACCTCGAAATACGGATTCTCCGTTGTTGCGCCGACCAGGATCAACGTGCCGTCCTCCACAAAAGGCAGCAGATAATCCTGCTGACCCTTATTAAAACGGTGGATCTCATCAACAAAAAGGATGGTCCGTTTGCCGTACATTCCCATACGGTCCTTCGCTTCCTGAACAACCTGCTCCATATCCTTCTTGCCGGCTACAGTCGCATTGATCTGTGTGAATGCCGCGCTGGTAGTGTTGGCGATCACCTTCGCTATCGTTGTCTTGCCTGTTCCCGGCGGCCCATATAAAATAATCGAGCTGAGCTTATCAGCCTTGATCGCCCGATACAGCATCTTGTCCCGTCCGAGAATATGCTGCTGTCCTACAATCTCATCCAGCGTTCTCGGACGAAGCCTTGAAGCCAGGGGCGACTCTTTCTCCATTTTGTCTTCTCTCATATAATCAAATAAATCCATGATAACCTGTCACAACCTCCATATAGCAAAATCTTACCACATATAGCGGAAAGAAACAAGTGTTCTGTTTTTATTATTTTTCAAGTTTATAAACCTTTTAGAAAAGTTTACACTCAATTCATTGAACATCCAGTCCCAATCATGTATGATATCTATTGTATATACTGATATCCGTATGTACAACGCTTATTAGAAAGGACGAAACCCTATGGCTGGATTTTTAACATATTATCTGTTTGGAATGGAATCCTGTGATATGCTTTCCGACAACTATATCCATGAAGTCATTAAAAAGAATAACCATGCTTTTCTTCTGGGTCTTCAAGGGAACAATCTGCTCTCCTTTAATCCTCATACTTTATCCAAGCGTGGACTGTCCTATCGTACAGCTTCCCTGACGCTGCGCAACCAGGAATACGCTGCGTTTTTTAATAATATGCTGGATACATTAAGTGGCATGGCCGATCAGGAGCGCGATGTCTGCATCGCCTATATGGCAGGCTATCTCTGCTTTTTTACCATTGATCAGTCTGCTTCACCCTATATTCTTTTCAGGGTCTGGCAGGATCTTCCGGCCAAGTGCAGTTCATCCCGCATGACATGTCACCGTCGGAAGCTTGAGACAACCATTGACACAGTGCTGCTTCGGAGTCGCTGCCATATGGAGCCTTCCCAGCTGAATTTTGAAGCACTGACCTTTGTCAGCCGCAAAGACCTGTCAGCCATTGCCTATCTGATGCGTCAGACGATCCAGACCACTTACAAGTACCGGATCTCCGCGAATGAAATCAGTACAGGCGTCCGCAATATGCAGCGTCAGAACATTCATTTGCGCCCGAACAACCGTTTTTATCATTTGCTGAGATACCGGATTGAAGGCGCTCTGCCAATCCTCCCCGCTCAGAAGAAGAAGGTCTATCAGGATTATCTGTCTGATGAACATGATTATATGAACACTGACAAAAAGCCGTGGTACACCTATCCCGGCTGCCCGGAAGCTTCCTATCTCTCCTTTGAAGAGATCTTTGAGCAGGCACTTCAGAACAGTCATCAGCTTCTTGAGAACCTGGACAGCTGCCTTGCATGGGGCATGGATCGTGAAGAACTCATCAACAGCATTATTCATCTCATTCCTTATCCATCGATATAAAAAGAGCTCTTTGAGGTTTTATCTGAACCCCAAAGAGCTTAAATATATTTAATACATGACCATCAGACGGCTGATCAGGAACTGATACTCGTCGATGGTCTTTTTCATTGCCAATGCCTCGTCAATGTCAAAGTCCGTGAACTGACCGGCTTTATAGGCAATGACTCTGTTGGTCGCACCGCCGGACAACAGGTCAACGGCATAAGCACCCATTGTGGATGCATATACCCTGTCTTTAGCTGTCGGCGAGCCGCCTCTCTGAATATGACCAAGAATCGTGGCTCTTGTCTCAATACCTGTGGCCGTTTCTATACGTTTGGCCAGTCGATTCGAATCCCCGATACCTTCCGCATTGATGACAACATGATGTTTCTTGCCTTTCAAACGGTTTGAGAGGATCGTCTCGATCAGATCCTGCTCATCGAACTGTTCCTTTTCAGGTATCAGAATGCCGTCCGCACCATTGGCAATTTCGCACCAAAGGGCAATATAACCTGCATTTCTGCCCATAACTTCAATGATGCTGCATCGCTCATGGGACATGGATGTATCTTTGATCTTGTCAATGGCTTCCACAGCCGTATTGACCGCCGTATCAAAACCGATGGTATAATCCGTACATGCAATATCCAGATCGATGGTTCCGGGGATACCAATGGTATTGATGCCCAGAGCTGACAGCTTCTGTGCTCCTCTGAAGGAGCCATCACCGCCGATGACGATCAGTCCGTCAATGCCATGCTTCGTAAGGATCTCTGCCGCTTTCTGCTGTCCTTCCTCAGTCATAAATTCTTTGCATCTGGCAGTATACAGAATTGTACCGCCGCGCCGCATAATTTCTGAAACGCTCTGCTTGTCCATATCAATGATCTCTTCATTCAAAAGGCCGGCATAACCACGCATGATACCTTTCACATTCAGGCCGCTGGCGATAGCTGTACGCACGATCGCACGAATAGCCGCATTCATCCCCGGTGCATCTCCGCCGCTGGTCAAAACGCCAATTGTCTTAATCTCACCCATTTGATATCTCCTCCTTTATTCTCCCTGCTCCATCCCCTTACAGCGACTGTACAGGGCACTCTGTCTGTCCATATGACTTTTTAAAGTTAATCCATATAGCTATAGTAGACTTTTCCATTCTGCTCAAAAAGCTTTTCTGCTGCTGTCTGTGTCATGGAATATACTTCTCCCTTTGCAGGATCCGCAATCCAGACATAATCATTATCATAAGCCGTGATCAGACCGTAATTGTTGTTTGAAAGTTTGACAGCCACAACACGGTCGCGATAAACAAAATGAAGCACATCATCCAGCTTCAGGCCGCTCAGATCAATCGTCTCCGCCGGAAGTACCGCTGTCATCGCCGCAAATAACGGCTCTGCATCATCGATCGTGCCATTTAATTCCCAACCTTCGTAATCTGCAATCGTCTTGATCAAAATGCTGTTCATGCTCTGTGTATTGCTGGTCTTGTCAATACTGTCAATATTCAGATCCCAGATATAAGCTCTTCCGGCTTTCTGCCAGATCACCTGCTTGTGGCTGGTCATAATCGTGCCGGCGTAGGTCGTACCGTAATCCACAGCCTCCTGGATCGTCGCAAATGCCGCATCCATGCGTCCCTTTGTATAAACATAATACTGCATTTCCACCTGATTCGTATCTTCGTATTTCCTTGAAATATCATAACCCGGATCCAGGTAACGGGCACTCTGTGAAATCGGCACAAAACTGTCGGATGTATTCAGATGCAGCCAGTTCTGCTGTCCTCTGATACTGTCTTTTTGTTTATCCACATAAATTTTCTGGTCATCATTTTCGATATTACGGATGATATAATCTTCACCAGCATCCTGATAATCCGTATAATTGCCGTTCTTTACAGCCTTGGCCAGCTTCATGGATATATTGCCGTCACTGATGGTCAGCCGCATCACATAGTCACCGCTCTTCTGATACGTCTTGACCTCATTATAATTCTCATCCATAATGTGCACTTCGCTGATTGGTGTGCGAATGACACCGGAGGAATCCTCTGTCAACATCTGTGGATCGATCAGACCATAGATCAGATCCTTTCCCGCATAGCCAAGAGGAACAATCCGCCAGTCGCCGCCTTCAATGGTTCTTTCCTTTCCGGAATTCAGATCAACGATCTTCAGCCGTTCTCCGGCATTTTCATCACCGCCGTCACACATAACAAAAATGCCGTCTCCCGATGCTGTACAATTGCTGCTGTTGAGGTCTTTGTAGGCCACGTCCATTTTGCCCATATTGACATCGATGGCATAAACGGTATCTTCCAACAAAAGATACAGTGTGCCGTCATCATTCATATAAGCCAGTTCCTCCAGGCCTGACCGCATCTGCTCAAAACCTTTATTAAAAGGAATAAAAACAAGATCTTCCAGAAGAACATCTTCATGGCTGAAATGATAAACCATCACGCCTTCCCGGCCTTCGTAATTGCCGGAATGCATATAACCATACACAATAAAATACAAATCTCCGGTTTCAGGATCCGCATGAACAACCTTTATGCCGGCTTCATCCTGTCGTCCGCAATTGTGATTGTCATCCTCCTCCGTATAAACCTTGGTCATAATACGGTTGGTATTGTCATAAAGCCACAGCTGCTGATCGCCTGTTACCCAGGTATACTGCTGCTGGTCTGTTCCATAGGAGGCATAGTCGATATCTGAAGCGTCTCCGATACCAAGCCTGAGTGCTCCTGAAGAAACAGTTATATCTGCCAGTCCGATATTCTCTGCCATCCGCCGTTCAAAATCCAGAAGATAGACCTTTGAATCTGTCCATCGCAGCCTGTAATACTCATTGACATTATAAAATGTATTAATATCTCCGGCTGAAGATTCTATCGTATAGGACAAGGTAAAAGCCGCCGTCTCCGTATTAATCTCCTTCAGACGAATAGCGATCTCGCTTGTTCGGTATGGCGCCATACTTCCCCATGTCACCGTATCCGATGATGAATACAGCGTCACCAGACTCTTGTCTGAACTCGAGGAAGAGGATGTTGATTCAAGATAACTGCTCAAAGCATCTGCACTGTCCTTATTGAAAGTCGTTTCATTGAAATCCAGGACAAACTTGAGTTTCTCAGCTACCTTCAGATCCGATCCGTAACGGACTCTTGTATAATAATGATAAACCTGATCCTGATCGTTTTTCAGCATCAGATGCAGACAATACTCCCTGTTGGAATACAGTGTGTTTTTGAATTGGAGCTGCATTTGAACCATAGCATTGACCTTTTCCATGTCGGTACAGTCTCCGCTTTCGATCAGATCTGTATACTGATCATTGTACAGCTCAAAACTGACAGAGGAAATGTTGTGTCCATAGGTATCCATACTCAGATTGATGGTCTTGCTCTCACCTACAGGTGTTAGCGTATCTCTGTAGTAACCGCCGTCTACCGGCTCTGTATACCCATGCATTTCATTCATGAGTTCACCGCCGGTACGCACATACAAAAGCGGCAGATCCGCGCTTGAACGCTGCTGCTCACCGCTGACCTTCCCCTGATTAAGCACAAAGCTGCTGACACAGACTGCTGCAATAAAAGCGGTAAGATAGGCCAGGAGCGTCAATAGTATCTTCTTAGTTCTGCTCATACGCCATCTCCCCTTCCATCTCCTTAAAAAGTTTCTCCAGGGTCAGCTCTGCACCAAAGAAATCTCTGCACTTCTGATAATTCTCCATCTGCTGCTTTCTGGCCGCCTTCGGCAAAAGTCCCTTGGACTTCACCCCACGGATCAGAATGTTCTTCGGTGTATGTTCCATATCGATAAATTCAAGAAGCTGCGTCTTATAGCCTTTCATTTCCAACAGCTGTCCACGCATGGCATCTGTCATCAGGGCAGCTGTCCGCTCTTTGATGAGCCCGTACTGAAAAGCCCCGGACAAAGTTTCACACTGCATCTTTCGGTTCAGTTCGTGCTGACAGCACGGCACGGATAAAATCACCGATGCATGCCATTTAACAGCCTTATATAAGGCATAATCGGTTGCAGTATCACAGGCATGAAGCGTCACAACCATATCCACTTCATCTGTGCCGTTATAATCCGCAATATCTCCGCATAAAAACTGAAGCCCATCATAACCATACCGGTCGGCCAATGCCTGACAGTCTTCGATAACCTTCTGCTTCAGATCCAGTCCCGTGATCCGGATGTCATAATGCTTCAGCACCTTCAGGTAATAATACATGGCAAATGTCAGGTAAGACTTGCCGCATCCGAAATCAATGATATGCACGGTTCTGTCGGTTGGCAGTTCCGGCAGAATATCTTCAATAAACTCCAGGAAGCGATTGATCTGTCGATACTTGTCATAACGTGTACGGATAATCTTCCCGCTTTCTGTCATAACGCCCAGATCAATCATAAAAGGCACTGCCGTTCCTTCTTCGATGATATATCGCTTCTTGCGATTATGCTCCAGATTCTGTGTCTCAATGCAGGCTGCTTTTTTGCTCTTTACTGTTGCCTTGCCCTTCTTGCTGACAAGCACCGTCACCATTTCATCCTGCATCCGGATCTGCGCCTGTCGGAAATCATGCAGTATCCATCCAGACAATGTCTCCAAAGCATCCTCCGCCGTCATATTCTCATGAAAAACCTGCTTGTCCGTATATCTGGATACCTGAAAATACAGACTATCCCGGATCATAACAGGCCGTACCTTTATCTTTATAAAGTCACCGCCGCCTCTTGCACCGCTAATGACCATATCTACCAGAAGCGATGTCAGCACACGCTTCAATAATTCTTCTATCTGATTCATCTAAACACCTTATCTATGTTTTATAAGAAACGCCGGAGTTCCTCAGAGCGCCGGCGCAATGATTATTATTCAATTCTATAGTTTAACATAACATTTTCTGTCTGTAAATTGCGGTAAACCATTTTTATAACGATTCACAGGTATTTTTCAATAATTTCTGCGATTCATCTGCTGATAACGCCATCTCCTGTGATGCATCTCACCAAGCAGCATGATCTGTATCATTTCTTCCATGCAGCTATCCCAGGTCTGATCCCCCTTTCTGTCTGATACAGCCGTATCTTCAGGCATCGTTATAAGCGCCGGGTCATTTTCCTGAATGACCGCAATAATCTCTTTGACAACCTGCTCCACCGCGATCCGGTCCGGGTAATTGTCAAACATCATGCTGTTCTCATATTCCAGCCGGTCGGCCGCATCCTCAATATAATACACCAGTTTGCGGGCCGTATTCGGGTAAAGCTGTTGCATATACAGCCAGTCTTCTTCCATCTGCCCCGGCTCCGGCATATCAGTCATGTACAGGTCATCCGCTTCCTGTTCTTCCTCCTGCGCACATGACTGAGACTGAAGTCTGTGATTTTGTCCCGCAGTTCCCCATGATCCCCTGTAAGGCGGTCGGCCAGGCCCCGGCGGCGGTCCCCATGGTCCCTGATGAGGCGGTCGGCCAGCCCCCGGTGGCGGCGGTCCCCATGGTCTCTGATAAGGCGGTCGGCCAGCCCCCGGCGGTGGCGGTCCCCATGGTCCCTGATAAGGCGGTCGGCCAGCCCCCGGCGGTGGCGATCCCCACGGATCCCTGTACGGCGGTCGCCCGCCGCATGGCGGACAATTTCGTTGATAGTTGTATGCCATCTGTTTTTTCCCCCTGCTGATAGGCTTCTGATTATAGACTATGCATTTATTCGTTTATCGTGTATAATAGGTACAGGAATTTGAATTTGGAGGTAATATAGAATGAATGTTCAGGAAATAAAAAAAACACCGCGTCCACGCTACTGCGGTATCCTTGTTCACCCGACTTCTTTCCCGAGCCCTTATGGAATCGGTGATCTCGGTGATGGTGCCTATGCTTTTATCGACTTTTTATATGACGCCGGACAGACCCTCTGGCAGTGTCTGCCCCTTGGTCCGACAGGTTTCGGCGATTCACCCTATCAGGCTTTTTCAGCTTTTGCCGGTCAACCGCTGCTCATCAGCCCGGATCTGCTGCTGAAGGACGGTCTTCTTGAGAAGGATGACCTGGCCGATGTACCGGATTTCAACGATTATTCTGTTGAATACGGCAATGTGATCACTTATAAGGCTGCTCTGCTCCGCAAAGCCTGTGCACATTTTACTGCATCGGAGGACAAAGCCCTGCATAAAGCTTTCAACCACTTCTGCCGAACCGAGAAGGATTGGCTGGAAGACTATGCTCTGTTTATGTCTCTCAAAGATCTGCATCAGGGCCGTTCCTGGCATGAATGGTCGCCTCAGTATCAGGTTCTGGATACCAGGACCCGGAAGGCCGCACTGACCGAACTGGCCGACAGCATCACTTACTATCAGTTTATTCAGTTTATTTTCTTCAAACAGTGGCATGAACTGAAACTTTATGCCAACAAGAAGGGGATCTCCGTCATTGGTGATATTCCAATCTTTGTTTCACCGGACAGTGCCGATGTCTGGGCGAACCAGTCTCTGTTCAAGCTTGACAGCAAAGGCTTCCCGACAGCCGTTGCCGGTGTACCGCCGGATTATTTTTCAAAAACCGGTCAGCTGTGGGGCAATCCACTCTACAATTGGACAGAACACAAGAAAACCGGATATGCATGGTGGATCTCCCGTATCCGTCAGCAGCTGCAGCTTGTGGACTATCTGCGTATTGATCATTTCCGCGGTTTTGAAGCTTACTGGTCCGTACCGTACGGCGACGAAACAGCTATCAACGGCAAATGGATCAAGGGCCCGGGAGCTTCCCTTTTCCGTGCAATCGAGAAGGAACTCGGCAAAGACCTTCCGATTTTTGCAGAAGATCTCGGTGTGATCACCCCGCAGGTTGAGAAGCTCCGTGATACCTTCCATTTCCCGGGTATGAAGGTGCTTCAGTTTGCCTTCAATGACACCGCAGAAAGCGATTTTCTGCCTTATCTCTACCCTGAAAACTGCATCTGCTACACAGGTACCCATGACAATGATACAACGGTTGGCTGGTATCTTGAACTGGATGAGAAATACCGTGACAAGGTCCGCCGCTATATGAACTGTGACGGCAGCAACATCCACTGGGATTTCATCCGTACAGCCCTTGGCTCCACTGCCCGCTACGCGATTTTCCCACTTCAGGATCTCTTCGGTTTCGGAAGTGACTGCCGTATGAATACGCCGGGTGCTGCTGCAGGCAACTGGGCATGGCGCTACACATCAGACAGACTCTCACCGGAACTGGCAGAAGCACTGAAGACCATCAGCGAAGTTTACGGCCGTGACCGCGCACGTATGGAGGTCCACGCATGATTCGTACAATCCTTGTCCTTTTGTTCCTGCTCTGCTTCTTCATTATCAGCATCCCGCTGTACCTGATTGAAGCCATCATCGGACATTTCGACATCCATAAGAAAGAACGCAGTTCTTTTGTCATTGTCACAACGGCACTGAAGATCATTATCTGGCTCTCCGGTATTCATCTGATTGTTAAAGGCCAGGAAAAAGTCCCAAAGGATCAGGCGGTCCTCTATGTTTCCAATCATCGAAGCTATTTCGATATCGTAACATTGTACCCACTGACCAACAATACCACCGGTTTTGTTGCCAAGAAAGAGCTGGAACGGATTCCTTTTATCCGACGCTGGATGCGCTATATGAACTGTCAGTTCCTTGACCGTGAGAATATCAAAGAAGGGTTAAAGACGATCCTCAACTGTATTGCCACCGTCAAAGGCGGCTGTTCCGTCTGCATTTTCCCGGAAGGTACACGTACCCCGGGGGATGACATGCTGGAATTTAAGGAAGGCAGCTTCAAGATTGCCGAGAAATCCGGCTGTCTGATCATCCCGGTAGCCATTACCAATACGGAAAATGTTTTTGAGAACCATATTCCTTTTATCAAGGCTTCCACTGTTATCATCGAATTCGGTGACCCGATCGATCTCAATGCCATGCCGAAGGAGGAACGCCGCCATATCGGCAGTCAGGTTCAGAGCATCATCGGCGGTATGCTGAAAGAAAACAGCCTTGCCAATGTCGAATCCTGACAATAACTTATTTTTTTCTCAAAAAACTATTTCTTTTTTGGCGAAAAAATGCTACACTTAAATTCGATTGATTTGAAATGTATTAAAGGAGGAAGTAACGTGACAATAGCACCTATTGCAGCCCTTGGCACCGCATGGATCGTCACTCTGGTTATTCTTGCCATTCTGATTATCGCACTTGTAATTGTTGGTGTATGGGGAAACAAGCAGCAGAAGAAATCAGCAGATGCCCAGCAGCAGCTTCAGGACGCTGCCCAGCCAATGACATTACTGGTTATTGATAAAAAGCGCATGAAGATCAGTGAGGCCAATCTTCCGAAGGTTGTCATCGACAACGTACCGAAGATGATGCGCCGTTCCAAGGTCCCGATTGTTAAAGCTAAGGTCGGTCCGCGTATCATGACATTCATGTGTGATGAGAAGGTTTTTGATATGATTCCTGTGAAACAGGAGATCAGAGCCATGGTCGGCGGTATCTACATTCTCAGTGTGAAGAGCTTAAGAGGCCCTGCACTGGTAACACCACCGAAGAAGACTTTCTGGCAGAAAGTCAAAGGTAAATTCAGCAAAGCCGAATAAAAAAACTGTCGGATTTTTCAAAATCCGACAGTTTTTTTATGTCAGACGCTTCGCAACTCAATACCTCTGAACCGCGCGCATTTTTACATAAAGAAATCCTCTTTTGGAGTAAATACAGCCGGATCGTCTTTAAGCTTTTCGGCCAATTCCAACAGTTTTTCTTTGTTGTTCATCCTCTGGTCATCGATGACAGCCTCTGTCAGTTTGTCCAGTACTGCTCCAAGCAACGGTCCCGGTTCGATGCCGGCCCTGATCAAGTCCAATCCGCCGATGGCTAATTGACGCACGGTAAAGCACTGTCCTTCCGCGATCACTTTGTGATATGTTTTCTCCTTCTCTGCCAGTAAAGCCAGTTTGCCCGGAATAACTGCCGGATTCTTTGCCTCAATATCTGCATGCTGGACTTTGATGAAATCCTCAAAGATATCCTGTCCGACTCTGTTTAGTGCCCTTCTGACACTGACTTCGGAAGCATCGTATTTCAAGCCATGCCACTTGACAAGTCGTACAACTTTTGTCCGGGTATCGTTGTCGAATTTAAGTCTGCGCATGATTTTCTCTGCATAGGCGGCACTAACCTCCGGATGCTTATAAAAAATCTCACGACCGCCTTCAACCACCCTTTTCACATCCGGCTTGCCAAAATCATGCATGAGCATGGTTAAACGCAGAACCTTGTCCGGCACAATATTCATCATCGCCCGAAGGGTATGTTCTTCCACATCATAGATATGGTTCGGCGTATGCTGGCTGACACCCCTGATTCTGTCATATTCCGGCAAAACAACCGCTGTAATGCCAAGATCACAGGCCAGGCGCATGTATTCGGGATGGTCCGACACAAGAATCTTCACCAGTTCCATCTGTATACGCTCCGCGCTGATATTCTCAAGCTGCTGTACCTTCTCTGTAATCGCTTCTTTTGTCGGTCCATCAATTTCAAAACCAAGCTGTGCAGAGAAGCGCACTGCACGCATGATACGCAATGCATCCTCATCAAAGCGTTCCTGAGGCACACCGACACAACGGATGATCTTTCGTTCCAAATCGCCGATACCATCAAAGGCATCCACAATTCCTCTATCCGGATTGTACGCCATGGCATTAATCGTAAAATCGCGACGCTTTAAATCCTCTAAAAGCTGACTGGTAAACTGGACTTCTTTCGGATGACGGCTGTCCTCATACTCTCCGTCAATACGGTACGTCGTAACTTCATAACCTTCTTTGCCTATCATCACTGTCACTGTACCATGCTCAATTCCTGTATCAATGGTATGCGCAAATACGGCCTTTACCTGTTCCGGTCTTGCGGATGTGGTAATATCCCAATCTTTCGGTTCACGACCAAGCAGACTGTCCCTTACGCAGCCTCCTACCACATAGGCTTCATATCCCGCCTCAGATAATCCCTTTAAAATTACTGCGGCATTCTCAGGAATTCTCATCGATAATCTCTCCATAAAATTCTCTCCCTCATCTGATGCATCTAACATTTACCGTTCTACTTCGCTGCCTGAAGGATTTTCTCTTTGAGCTGTGCATCAAAGAGTCCCTTTCGAATCATCTCGATTTCAAACTTATACGGTGCGTAACTTTTCTTCTTGTTCTCAGCATCCGGAATATACGGTGTCTCCAGTATCTTCGGTATCTGCTCAAAATCCGGACAGTTCACTACCTGCATCAGTGCCTCAAAACCAATCTCTCCAAAACCAAAATTCTCATGACGGTCCTTATGGGCGCCGCATGGATTCTTGCTGTCATTGACATGGAAAACCGCAATCTGATCCTGCCCGATCACCTTGTCAAACTGCGACATCACACCTGAAAAATCATGCACAATATCATAGCCAGCATCATGAACATGACAGGTATCGAAACATACTCTTAACTTATCATTGTATCGAACACCTTCATAAATGGCTGCCAGTTCTTCAAAATTCCGTCCAATCTCACTGCCCTTTCCCGCCATGGTCTCCAGCGCAATATTCACCGGCGTATCGGCCGTCAGCACGGTATTCAGTCCTTCAATGATCCGCCTGATGCCTGCTTCCTCACCGGCCCCCACATGAGCCCCGGGATGCAGGATCAGTACCTTGCTCCCCATGGCAGCCGTCCGCTCAATCTCTTTGGCAAGAAACTCTACCGCCAGTTCATAGGTCTCCGGCTTCACTGTATTGGCCAGATTGATAATATACGGTGCATGGATGACAATCTCATCCATTCCCTTCTCTTTCATCAGATTCCAGCCCTCCTCCACCCGGAGTTCCTCTATCGCTTTGCGCCTTGTATTCTGCGGTGCACCTGTATAAACCATTAATGTATCCGCCCCGTAAGACAATGCCTCCTTCACAGAACCAAGAAACATCTCCTTGCCGCTCATTCCCACATGTGAACCAATCTTCATCATTTTCCTCCTTGTGCCGCCTGACGATAGACCTTTCCGCTCTGAATGGCAATGCCCCTGTCAGCCAGCAAATCATTCACTGTAACAAAAGTATAGCCTCTGCGCATTAAATCGTCAAGCGCCATCACCGCCCCCTGAACACTTTCTTCAAAGATATCATGCAGCAGGATAATGTCGCCGTCCTTTGCTTCGGAAATCACATAATCTGCGATCTCACCGGCACTTTTTCCCGTCCAGTCCTCGGTATCCACCGACCACAGGATCACCGGCACATTCAGACTTCTGCAGACAGCATTATTGACACAGCCATAGGGCGGACGGACTGCATAACTGAAATCTCCGATAATGCTCGAAACAGCCTGATACCACTGCAGGATTTCCTGTTTCTGCTGATTTTCAGACAATGTCGTCATCTGCACATGGTGATAGGTATGACACCCGATCTGATGTCCGTCTTCTGCCATCCGCCGGATAGTCTCCCTGTTTTCCGGAAGATCTGCCTGACTGCCGATGAGAAAAAATGTCACTTTCACATTTCGTTTCTCCAATTCATCCAGAAGCCAATCTGTCACTCCGGCTTTTGGTCCGTCATCAAAAGTCAGGGCGATCATTGGTTTTTTCTGTAAATCCGGATGAAAAAGAACTTTTGAAAATGCTTTTTGAGACACTTTTGAAAATCCGCCTAAAACTGAATGACCATTGTATTTTTGCTGTCCGCCCAAACAGCCCGCACATGTTATAATCACTGTTGCTGTCAATACAACTATGAGAAACACGCTCCACGAGTTTCTCAAGTTATCGCGGCGGTCGCCTAAGTCTCGTGCAAGCACGGACTTTGGCTCGTTGCTCACGTAAATAAAAAACAGAAGACCTGTCTTACGTCTCATTTCAAATGTCACTTCCCGCTCTATACATATCCATCATATGTAAGCGGCATTCAAATTATCCTGAAAAGCTAAAAATCCCAATCGATCATCCGGACACACATGTACCGAATAATCGATTGGGATTTCTCTATTGCGATGCTTCTAAACCGCCTTTATTATTTGTTTTATTCAGATGCCTTGCCTGCAGAACCGAATAATTCAATCTTCTCTCTAACAGTTGCTTTGATTGCTTCAGCACCCGGCGCAAGCAGCTTACGAGGATCGTAACCCTTGCCCTGAAGGTCCTTGCCTTCTTCGATATATTTTCTTGTAGCAGCAGCAAATGAAAGCTGACACTCTGTGTTAACATTGATCTTTGCTACGCCAAGATTGATGGCTTTCTTGATCATATCATCAGGAATACCTGTACCGCCATGAAGAACGAGAGGCATCGCACCTGTCTTCTCCTGTACAGCTGCCAGTGTCTCAAAGCTGAGTCCAGGCCAGTTAGCCGGATACTTGCCATGGATATTGCCGATACCTGCAGCCAGCATGTCCACACCAAGATCTGCAATCGCCTTGCACTCATCAGGGTCTGCGCATTCGCCCATACCAACAACACCGTCTTCTTCGCCGCCGATGGAACCAACTTCTGCTTCCAGAGACATACCCTTTTCAGCACAAATCTTGACTAATTCCTTTGTCTTGGCAACATTCTCATCGATTGGGTAGCTTGAACCATCAAACATGATAGATGAAAAACCGGCTTCGATACATTTATAGCAGCCTTCATAAGTGCCATGGTCAAGATGAAGAGCTACCGGAACTGTAATATTCAGTTCTTCTATCATTGCCTTCACCATAGCGGATACAGTCTTAAATCCACACATGTACTTGCCTGCACCTTCTGACACACCGAGAATAACCGGTGAATCCATCTCCTGAGCTGTCAGCAGAATAGACTTTGTCCACTCAAGGTTGTTGATGTTGAACTGTCCTACTGCATAATGACCTGCTTTCGCTTTCTGAAGCATTTCCTTTGCTGATACTAACATAAAAAATTCCTCCATAGATTGTGTCGATCATTATCGATCATTGTCGGTCGCAACCAGTCAATATCGGTCATGACAATGTTATTATAGCCCTTTTTTCATAAAAAGTAAATGGTAATTTACTTAAACTTGATATCAATGTACTGACAGATCAGATCCACTGCCTTGTCAATGCCAAGGGAACTGGTGCTGATCGACAGATCATATGTATGGCACGCCTTCCAATCCTGTCCTGCATAATAACCAAAATAGCTGTCACGCTTCTTGTCCATGGAATGAATCTTCTTCTGTGCTTCCTTCTCATCCAGATGATCCGAAGCCATGATGCGCTTCGTTCTGAAATCCTTGTCTGCACTGATGTAGATCCTGACGCACTTCGGTTCATCACGCAAAATATAGCCTGCGCATCGTCCGACAATAATGCAGTCATCCTTGTCAGCGATCTCCTGAATAACCTCTGCCTGCTTGTTGAACAATTTGTCACTGGACAAAGTATTCTCAAAAGGATTCATGGATGTATTCATCGTAAAAGTATTCATCGCCAGCATATACAGAAAACTGTCTGTCGGCTTCTCATCGACTTTTTCGAAATAATCTTTCCTGATACCGCTTCGTCTTGCCGCAAGATCCGCAATATCTTCATCATAGACCTCAAGGCCAAGACGTTTGCCAAGCTTCTCGGCAATCTCCTTACCGCCGCTGCCGTACTCTCTGTTTAAAGCAATAATTAAATGATCCGACATCTTAACTCCCCCTATTCTGTCTCTTTATTGTCTGTCACTTCGGACGGTGTCTGACTGTGCATACTCTCATGCTCTTTCACAAGCTCATCATGAAGTTCCAGTGAATTCCAGCCGCAATTCGCCTCTGTCAAAACCGCCTTCAACGCAACCGGCTGAATCTTCATCTTTCTGAAGCCGTGAAGAAAACTATCCAGCATACCGCCGGTAAATCCCTTCAGGATCAGCATCTCATCTTCAAAACCTTCGCCTTTATAAGTCTCCCCGCTGAGGGAATATCCCGGCACACCGGCAATCGCACCGATGGCTTCTGTGTACTGCGCCCGGTCCACAACACGGATCTTCAATCCCAGTGTCAGACACAACATGCGGATCTGCCGCCCTCTTTCCGAATTCAAATTATAAAAATAAACGGCTCCATTCTGTTTCATCTTCTGTTACTCCTATATTATAATTATATTTATTATATGCAGCTCGGCCTTCTCTTTAGACGCAACCCTGATCACAACACGACATTCTGAAATAAATACATCATTCATATGAAGATCATAGACAATCTCTGTCTCAATGTTCTCCCCTTCCTGCCTTGTCCGCAGTCTGGATGTAAATATCTCCATCTGGATGACTCCGGCCGGTGTATGGTACTGGGAAGAAATCTGCTTCTCCTTCTCAAATACCATATGGACCTTGCCCGCACCGCGTCGGATCACATCTACTCTATCCTCGCCGATCTTGATCGTATTGCCTGACTGCTCACCGCTTTCAGGATCAATCTCATCATACAGAATATAATGTTTGCCGTTTCTATAATAATAAGCCGCCCCGGCGATCAGCTCGGTAGTTGCATCTTCACCGAGATCTGTCTGGTGGCCTCTGACTGTCAAAATGACGTTCTCTGTCATATCAATTCCTTTCTCTTTCAGACGTTATTCTCTCCCGGCTATTTCATTCACTCTGCGTACAATTTTCACAGACTGCATCATGTCAGAAATGACACATGGAAATAAAAGCCTATATCGAAATTATACCATATCTTTCTCTGTTTTTGAATTATTTATAGCTAATTAGTTCGATTATTTCCGGAATACCGCTGTTATTTTCAAACACAGGGATCACGGTTTCATCTCCTGCCCTGCCGCCGATAAAATTTTCCAGAATACTCATGGTACAGCCTTTATTTTCATAATTATTCTGGCAGAGTTCATAGATAAAAACCCCAACAGAGCCATGCACATCGTCATCCAGCTGTAAAATGTCTTCTGCAGTATGTTCGGCACGAGCAATAAGTGCCGTTCTTCGTATGGTCTTTTCATCTGCCAGTTCATTCATCACCTGGCTTCTTTTTTCCTGATCCTCAAATAAATCTTTTCCCATCAAAATAACAGGCATCTGGCTGTAATCCGTTGTTTTATCCGAGGATGCATTCAGAAGTTCCGATGCTTCTGAAACAGATGCTGCCGCAATTACCCGCATCGGCTCAGCCTCCCCCGCATCCGTCCCTGTCAGAGCAGAAAGATCCGGAAAACCATAACTGATTTTTAAACCGCCCTCCGGATCACTGTCTATGCCCATACACATAATATAATTGCGGTTTTGAGGCTCCCGCTCTGCATAACAGCCGCATAGAAGCCCCGCTGTGATCAATATTCCAAAAAGCAGTGCCAGTTTTCTATCCATTTTTGCATCTTTATTGTCTGTCCGGATCAGTCCTTTTGCAGCCACTGTCAGATGTATCAGCATGCCGCCGGCAAAAACAAAAAAACTCATCATCCACAGCATGACAAAGAAGATATCATAACGTGAGATGAAGTTTCCTGGAAATCGGATCAGCTGCAGCACCACCCCAAATGGATACCGCTCACCCGCAATGCCCTCCGGACTCAGCAGACAGACTGTCAGCCCTGTACTAAACAACAGCATGAGTCCTGCACCGGCAAAGGCCACCGGATAGATGCCTTTTCGCCGGTTCTGTCTTTGAATGCACCGCCACAACAGCAGCGGCTGGTCACTCAGCAGAAAAAAGGCCGCACCGGCCAAACCGTTTTTCAGCATCAGGAGCAGGCTGATGCCACCTTCCTGCTTCACGCTTTCAACCATCAGATACCGCCAGCAGCCGCTTTGGATCACCTGCTGCAGACCAAATATAAAAAGAAGGATCAACGGCAGACAAATCAGCCATCCCATGAGTTCTGACATTCTCCCCCGCACCTCCATACCTTTTCCGGCGCCATAAATCAACGCCGCCATCAGAAAAATGATGGGCAGCACACGGCCATACGCAACCGGTATTCTGTCTGCGATCACAGCGCAATAAAAACGCAAAGCCCATATCAGTCCTACCAGATAAAAAATCAGCCACAGCAGGCAGAGTATTCCCGGCAATTTTTGTTCTGAGAGTCTGATGCCTGTCTTTTTTTCATACTGATCAAACATACAAAAAGATGCCTTATAATAAATCAGCACGAGACCAATTGTCAGCAGACTGCCCACAAGCATTGTCAGCGATGAAGCTTGTTCCTTTGCTGCTGTCAGTGAAAAAAGCCCCGCTGCCAGCATATCCAACATAAAGATCCAGGATGCCTGACGCCCGGAGATCATCTGATTATCTGATATCATTTTTCTTCTCCTTTCTCAGTCTGCGTCTGTGTCCTTTCCGGGTAAAATACGGCCGCTCATACATTTTTCCTAATGGCATACGCCAGATATTGTCCTGCCACTTGCCTTTCGGAGCCATCTCTGCCGAAACAAAGGGCAGCATATAGGGAATACCAAAACTTTTCAGGCCGGACAGATGAGTCAATACGGTCAGTACGGCCGCTGTCAGTCCCACAAAACCGCCTATGGATGCTGCAGCAATAAAATAAAATTTAATCATCCGAAATGCAGATGCAAACAGATCATTCGGAATAGTAAAAGCAGACAACGCAGTCAGAGCCACAAGAATAACAACCACCGGACTGACAATATGCGCATCAACCGCCGCCTGACCGATAATCAGACCGCCGACAATCCCCAAAGTACTCCCCATAGGTCCCGGCAGCCTGATGCCTGCCTCCCGCAGCAATTCAAATGCCAGCTCCATCACAACCACCTCCACCGGCAGCGTAAACGGAACCCCCTCCCTGGAAGCCGCAAAACTCAGTGCGAAACTCAGCGGCAGTGCCTCAGGATGAAAGCCTGCCAGTGCAATATACATTCCCGGCAAAAGAACTGCAAAAAATGCCGCCGCATAACGCAGTATCCGTACGAAATTCGCTGCATCCCAACGGTCATAGTAGTCATCCGATGCCTGAAAAAAGCATGCAAACACAGTCGGCAGCAAAAGAACCATGGGGGAATTGTCCACAACCAACACAATACGGCCCTCTAAAATGGCTGAGGCCGCCTTATCCGGCCGTTCTGTGGCCTGATACTGAGGGAACGGCGAGTACCATTTTTCTTCCGTCAGGGATTCCAGATAACTGCTGTCAAGGATCGCATCAATTTTGAAACTCTCCAGCTTTCTGATAACCTGTTTAAGCATTTCCGGCCGTACAAGATCCTCCATATACATCAACGCCACATCTGTTTTTGAACGGACACCGATGGTCATCTGCCGGCTCTTCAGCCGTGTATCTCTGATCCGCCGCCGAATCAGCACGGTATTCACCCTGAAAGATTCCGTAAAGCTTTCCTTGGAACCTCTGACAGACACTTCTGTTTCCGCCTCTGATACCCCGCGCCCCGGCAGATTCTTACTGGAAACAATCATGGCCTTTGCCATGCCGTCAATGAGAATCGCCGTATTGCCTTTGAGGACCTCATCAATCAGCATCTCCATCCGATTGGTTTCCTTCACATCTGCTGTCGCCAGATATTTATTAAAAATCACCTGCCCGGCATTTTGATCTGGCAGCTGTATCCGATCAAAAAGGAGACTTTTCAGCACAACACCATCTATAAAATCCCGGTCATACATGGAATCCATATAAACAACATACATTCCCAGCTTTTCATCACCCACCAGAATCCGGCGCATGACGGCATCGGCACAGCCTTCAAAACGAGATTCTATATACCGGATATTTGTTTCCAGCTCTGTTTCAATCTTATTGTGCATTCCAAAGCCTCCTAAAAAAATAAAGATACCGCAAGCAGACCATTGTCTGCTGCAATATCTTTATTCTCTGCAAATGCTGCTTTTTTATGCTTCCTGCTCCTGAAGCTTCTTGATTACTGTCAGCTCCTGGATATAAATATGTTCCTGGATCAGGCGAACTGCCTCTTCTTTGTTCTTGTCAATGATGGCATCCACAATCCTCTGATGCTCTTCCACCAGTCTGTCATGGGACTGTGTATCCTTCAGATATTCCAGACGGTAACGATACATCTGTTCCCGGAGATTATTCAAAATCTGGATCAGTCTGGCATTCTTCGTTGATCTGAAAATAATATCATGGAAAGCCACATCCTTCTCTGCGATGGTTGTCAGATCATCCTTACCAAAAGACTCTTCAAAATCCTTACATGCAAGCTTCAGATCATGGATATCATCTTCTGTAATTCTGTCACAGGCAAGCTCGATCGCCAATTTCTCGAGGGAGGTACGGACTTCCAATACATCTCTCAGATCCTTCTCTGTAATCCGTGCAACCTCTGCACCTTTTCTCGGGATCATCACAACAAGGCCTTCCAGCTCCAGCTTACGAATTGCTTCACGGATCGGTGTTCGGCTGACTCCCAGCTTGTTGGCCAGTGCAATCTCCATCAGACGTTCTCCTGGTTCCAGTTCTCCTTTGAGAATCGCTCTTCTCAATGTATTAAATACAACATCTCTTAATGGGAGATATTCATCAATTGTCATTTCAAAGTCCTTCATCCTGCCTACCTCTTTCTTTGATTCTTACGTGTGCTTTTTATTTTCTGATTAAATGGTCTGGTCAGATAAATCTGTCTCGCCAAGCCACTGGCTTTCATATCTTCAAAGGCTTTCTTCGCCTTGTCTTCATCATCAAAAATACCGAATACAGTCGGTCCGCTACCGCTCATCAAAGCATTCACTGCCCCCGACTGCATCATCTGCTGCTTGATATCTGCAATGACCGGATGTTCCGGAATCGTCACAGTCTCAAGTACATTGCCAAGACGATCCGTGACACCATAAAGATCCTTCGCCTTCAGCGCTGATACAATGCCATCCACATCCGGATGCAGGGTCTCTTCATTCAATTTCAGATGCTCATAAACATAACGGGTGGACACACTGATGGATGGTTTCGCAATTAAAATCGGACAATCCGGAAGCGGCGCCACCGGCGTCAGGATCTCACCAATTCCTTCCGACAATGCAGTGCGGCGCATCAGACAATACGGAACATCTGCCCCCAGCTTCACACCGATCTCCCTGAGCTTCTTCTGGCTCAGCTGCAAATCAAAGAGCTTATTCATGCCGTATAAAACAGCAGCACAATCCGTACTTCCGCCTGCCATTCCCGCAGCCACCGGTATATGCTTCTCAATGCGGATACAGACACCCTGCTTTATGTCAAACTGCTCCATCATAACCTTCGCCGCTTTGTAAGCAATATTGCGCTCATCCGTCGGCAGGAAGGATAAATTGCATGTCAGCCGGATGCCCGGTGTCTCTGTTTTCTCTATATCAATCTGATCATACAGCTTCAGCATCTGCATAACCATTCGAACTTCATGATAGCCGTCTTCTCTGCGTCTGACCACATCTAATCCAAGATTGATCTTCGCTCTGGCTTTTAGTCTGATCGTATCCATAATGATTCCCCCTGTATTCCCCTTAGAGGTGGTTTCAACTCCCATCTTATGTATGTCTCTGTGTATCGTGTATACAATATAATTGTAAAATACAATCTGCAATTTTGCAATACTTTTTTTCGGAATCTTTCAAAAACGCATCTGTTTCATGATCAGCAGACGTTCCCCCTCAAAGATCTCTTCCTTTTCAATATGATTCAGCCGCCGGATTTCCTGGGCCGTTGTACAAAACTGTTTCCCCAGGGAAAATAATGTATCACCCTTTTTAACAACATAGCCTGTCATATTCGGCAGAGATTCCATATATCCGTCATTGGCCTCACCCTCAGAAATTTCCGTCATCACATGGATCGTCATATATTGGCAGACCAGGGTATCCAGGCGAACCGTCATTTTCACCTCTGTCGTATCACCGCTCGCCATCACGGCACTGATCTGATCCAGATATGGCTGCACTTCAAAGCAAACATCCTTCGGCAATACACCGGTCTCAATCATACAGGCAAAAGGGATCATCACACCGGCAATATCCAGGGGCAGATGGTCATCCTCATTAACATAGAGAATATGTACATCCGCCACACCCTCTGCCCTTATACCTTCTTCCGTCAGTTCCAGACGGTCCATCCTGATTTCTGCCCATGGATGACAAAGCTGCAGAACCCCGGCATGTTCTCCCGGCATGCGCACCTTTTCATACAACTTACACTCTGTCTGATTGCGAATGCATACCCGGCGCATCGCTGCCTCCTGATAAACCGGCACCAACTGACGTTTCAGACTGTACACATCCGATACAGTCTGCAGTTTTTTCTCTTCGTACGCTTCAAGATCAATCTCCAGAACCATCTCCGCCATCACCAGACGCATTTCGCCATCCATATCCGCTTTCATTTCCAGGGACTGAGCGATTTTATGTAAATGACTATTGACGATCATATCTTCTCTCATGCCGCTGCATGGAAGCTCTGCCTGCCATGGCAGATCTGCTTCTGCATATTCAAAAGGATTTTCTTCATTTTCCCCGCTGTAAAGACAGAATACAGAAGCCTCTCCCCTCAGCAGCAGTTTATCATCCTGGGGCCGTATATCCACGCGTCGGTTCTGGACCTCACCCCAGATCAATTCCAGCATATTGGCCTTATTACCCGGGAGCGTCATTTCTTCCCGTATACGGATTGTGTCCTTTTTCCGTACAGCGATCCCACTGACATCAAGTGTCCGTCGCTGCAGACATAAATGTTTCTCTGTATCCGATATTTCACTGACAACAGGTATCTCTTCCACCGCAGACGCATGGACCTTTACATTGACAACGGATCTGACACTGACTTTCCTGCTGTGGATCATGGTCACTCTCAGATCTTCCATCTCACAATCCACCCGTATTCTCGCTTCTTCTGTCAAACCGTCCATATTGACAACTTCTTCAAAAGGCAGTTCACCTTCCATATGATCCAGTGTACAATTCTGGCGATCTTTTAAATAAGCCATTCTCCAGAACAGACTGCCTTTTAAAATCATTTTGTCCGGCATCGTCTTTATATTCTGTATCTGTATTTCGCCGTTCTCCACAATCACTTTTTCAATGTCTGATTTATTATCCGGCACGTTATAATCCTGATCCAGTGTCACCTGTAAAGCCACTGAGGATCTGAAATGCATCGCCTGCAGCATCTGTGTATCTGTCAACATAAAAAATCCCTCCTCACATCCATATCCTATTGATATGCCTGTAAGAAAGGATTTATGCGTTATATATGAAATCTGCGGATTACTTGCAAATAACCAGCTGCACATCCCGGGTCAGAACATCTGTATAGCTATACGATACCACTCTCTCAGCGTTATCTTCATCTGCATTGATTCTTACCGTAAATATGCTTGGATAGCTCTCCTGTATCACACCTTCGGCAACTGAGTATTTATGACGGCCTTTATTCGCTCTCACACGTACTCTGCGTCCGATATTCGCATCTACTGCTCTCCTGACATTCATAATATCTTTCTGCTGCAAATCCGTTCACCTCTTTCAAAGGACTTTCACTACTGTTTGGTAATAATGTATAAAACTCCTGTAATAATTTTAACTCTTTTTTCATCAAAAGTCAATTTGCACAGTAAAAAGACTTATTTTTCTCAATATACGTGTTTATTTTGTAGATTTTCACGATTTTTTTAGTACTTTATTCTTCATAATTTCATCGTATACGCAAAATTCGACAGCATTTTCCCTATATATCCCGGCCTCTATATGTCAAAAATGACGGGAGCATCCAATGTCTCCAGCTTAATCACAATGTACGGATACGATACAGTTCCCGCTCCGATCTCGCTCTCCGTGTTTTTGCCGGATCCCGGGCCTTCCAAGGATGTACTGACACAGACTGACTGCTCTCCCAGATACAGATCATTGACTCTAATGCTGTAACCGCCGCCTTCCTGACTGCCATATCCGACAATCAGATACATATTCTCACCATCTCTGTAAATCAGTGTAAAGGTTTCTTCCTTTCGCTCATCAATATATGACTTCAGTTCCTCACTGATATCCTCTGCACTCACAACTGTAAAATCCAAATCCCGCACCTTTTTTTCCATCATGTCATTTCCCGTACATGCACATAATAAAACCGTCAGCATCATACATATACTTATCTTCCATACTTTTCCCGCCATGTTTCCCTCCGATACGCCTGTCAGACTATCTTATATTGACAAGTTTATGTAAATTGATGGTATTTTATTCACATCACCCATAAAATTATGATAAAATGAGCAGTGTTGCATGATAAAGGAGGTTGTTTATGAAATTCAAATATTCTCTGCCCTGTCTGCTTCTGCTGGTTGTGATGCTGACAGGATGCGGGCACAATTTTGACAGCAGCGGCTACGTGACTTCAATCATGGATACCCTGTACAAAGGTAACTATACATCCTATATGGATTTTACCGGCGTCTCCCGCTCGGATGTTTCTCTTTACCGTGATCAATGGCTTACATCCTCTGCGGAAGCTTTTATGACAGCTTTTGGCGCCGGCACGCCATCCGAAGAAACCACAGACCGGATCATCGCTCTGCTGAACCAGCTCTATGCTAATGCCAGCTATGAGGTAACCGCTGAAACACCCGCTTCAGACGGCAGTCCCCAGACTGTGCAGTTGTCCATCCGGCCGCTGAATATCCTGAAGGACAATTACAATGCCATTCAGGTCTATGTTCATTCTTTTAACGAAAAAAACGCCGACTTCTCCTATGCCGACCTGACAGAAGAAGCCTACTACGACACTTATCTTGATGGGATACTGACCATCCTTGAAAGTCATCTGGCAGACATGACCTTTGGTGAAACCACAACATTGGATATACCCTTAGAAAAGAATAGTGACGGCCTATATACCATTTCCGAAGATACTCTGACAGCAATTCAGAATACACTCCTGCCATGGCCTGAAACAGACACGCAGCAATAAACCTACGAATGCGGTTCAGAATTTTTTATAAATTAACAAACTGAAACGCGCGAAATCAAAAACTACGAAAAGGGATTCAAAAAAGCTTATTCCTGTGCGGAATAACTTTTTTGAATCCCTTCTTTAAGTTCTGAATCACGCGTTCTTTTACATCATTTTGTCGATCATGGCCAGTACGGCTTTGCCGAGTGCTTCTGACTTCTCATCAGCATCTGCCAGGGAAGTTCCCTTGATACCATAATAGAATTTGATCTTCGGCTCTGTACCGGATGGTCTGACGCATAACCATGCATCATCTGTCATGTCATAGTACAGAACATTGGATGACGGAAGACCTGTCGGCTTTGTCTCACCTGTGGCCAGATCAACAATCTCATCCTTCTTGTAATCTCTTCTGGATACAACCTTATAACCGCCGATTTCTGCCGGTGGATTCTGGCGCAGTGTTTCAAGAATAGACTGGATCTTGGCAAGGCCTTCAATACCGGATAAGGAGATAGATTTGATATCGTCCTTATAGTAGCCATAGCGTTCATACATATCTACCATGGCATCCCAGAGATTCATACCCTTGGATTTATAATAAGCAGCTGCTTCACAAAGGGCCATTGTGGCTACAATCGCATCCTTATCACGGGCATGTGTGCCGATCAGACAGCCATAGCTTTCTTCAAAACCAAACAGATACGTACCGACACCTGTTGTCTCAAACTTCAGGATCTGCTGTCCGATATATTTAAAGCCTGTCAGGCATTCGATCAGATTCACATTGTAATACTTCGCAATGGCATCCGCCATGTTGGTTGTAACAATTGTCTTGATCAATGCGCCGTCTTTCGGCAATCCCTGTTTCTCCTTGATCTGGCTGATTGTGTAATCTGCCAGAAGACAGCCGGACATATTGCCTGTCAGCGTATGGTAAATACCTTCTCTGTCCTTCACTCTGACACCGAGACGGTCTGCATCAGGATCTGTTGCAAGAACAAGATCTGCATCTACTTTCTTCGCCAGCTCTAATCCAAGGACAAATGCCTCATCTGATTCCGGATTCGGATAGCTGACTGTCGGGAATTCACCATCCGGCAGTTCCTGTTCCGGTACAACATAAACATTCTCGAAACCGATTTCCTTCATGATCCTTCTGGCCGGGATATTGCCTGTACCATGCAGTGGTGTGTATACAATCTTAATCTGATCTGCATATTCTTTGATGAGCTCCGGATTCTTCACCTGTTTCTTCAGCTGAGCGATATAAACATCATCCACATCACTTCCGATCACCTGATATAATCCGGCAGCAATTGCCTGATCACGATTCATTGTCTTTACTTCATTATAGTCTGTGACAGCCTTCACTTCCGCCATAATCCCTGAATCATGCGGCGGTGTAATCTGCGCGCCATCTGCCCAGTAAACCTTGTAACCGTTGTATTCCGGTGGATTGTGGCTGGCTGTGATATTGATGCCGGCTGTACAGCCAAGATATCTGACTGCAAAAGATAATTCCGGCGTTGGTCTCAGTGCATCAAATATGTAAGCCTTGATGCCATTGGCTGCAAGACATAAGGCTGCTTCATTGGCAAATTCCGTGGACATTCTTCTGGAGTCAAATGCAATGGCAACGCCCTTGTCTGCCGCATTCTGCTTGATAATGTAATTGGCCAGACCCTGTGTTGTCTTGCGGACAACATAAACATTCATACGGTTGGTTCCGGCTCCGATAACACCTCTCAAACCTGCTGTACCAAACTCCAGATCTGCATAGAAACGTTCCTTTATCTCATTCTCGTCATCCTTGATACTTAATAACTCCTGCTTTGTTGCTTCATCAAAATAAGGATTCGCAAGCCAGCTTTCGTAGACTTCTTTATACTCCATCGGAATGACCTCCCTTTATCTTTATTTGGTTTTATTATACTCCAGGATGCCTAAAAAATAAAGGCATATTTGAATGTATTCAGAAAATCCTGCCTCTGTCCCTCCGTTTTCTTAAAACGACAAAGCTTGTCATAATTGACGCTGGAAATCCAGCTTTTCCGTGAATTGTAATAACGATTTGATATTTTCCAGAATTTTTCCGGAAAAGTCAACATCGCATACAGTACACGTCTTTCCTCCTCCGACAGTGTTCTGACAGACAGATACGTATCCATGATCATTGTTCCCAGGGAACTGTCCCAGTTATTTTTTTCAAGAACCTTTCTCAGAAATTGATACAGATCTTTCACCTGGATATCATAATGCATTTTATCAAAATTCACCACTGCCGTATATTTTCGGTTTAAGATCACCTGATGATAATTAAAATCCCCGTGACACAGTGTCCGCTCATCCAGGGCTTTCTTTCGCAGACCATCAAAGTCGAATTGATTTAATTCACTAAGGGCGGCATCTGCCTCTTCCATGCAATCACCATACAGCTGCATATACAATTTTTCAAAATCATTCCATTGCTTTTTCTGACGGATATAGCTGTAAATAGCTCTCAATTCTTTTCTCCTCTTCAGAAAAATCTGTCTGGTATCCTGAAAACTAAATTGTTCCACCCGATCCTCCGACAAGTCACACCGTCGCATCAGCATATGCAAAACGGCCAGCTGCCGCACCGCTGCCAGGACATCTGCTGCATTTTTCACATCGCATTCACGTCCTTCAAACCAGTCTCTCACGGTGTACATCTGACCGTCCTTATTGTTATTCAGATACTGCCCCTCTTTATTCGGCAGCAGCTGATCCACGTAATAATACCCTCTGTCGCGGATTGTATATTTGACCAGCTGTTCAAACTCCAGTCTCTGGGGTGACCGGTGATACGCCTTGACAATTTTCATTCCCTGGTCCGTGTCACAGATAAATGCACCTCTCCCACGACAGACCCGGGTTGTCTGAAACGTATAAGCATCCAGAACATCTTTGATTTTTTCTTCCACACACTCGCCCTCCCATACCCGCTGCAAATCGCTGACTACTTTTTAATCATATGTGCGGTATGGGGCAGGTATGCACTTGTTTTAAAACCGGGATTCAATTATAATGAAAATATCAGGATTCCTCTGGAAAACAGGAGGAATAATTCAATGAAAAAAACATTACAGGACTTAACCATCAAAGATCCATTTATGTTGTTTGAAAAAATGATACAGGATGAGAGAGAGGCCGGACGCGCCGCAGGACGCCTCGAAGGTGAAGAAGCTGCATTTGATAGGTTGAATCAATTAGTTCAATTGTTGGCAGAACAAAAGAGAACAGATGATATTGTGAAAGTAGCGAATGACAGGGAGTATCAGAAACAACTGCTTAAAGAGTTCAATCTTTAGAGAAGTTAAAGCGTTTTAATTTCAACAAAGAATAAGCAGTTAGAAGAATAATTTTACAAATGAGAAATAAAAGAAAATATAAATAAATGTATAAATGGAAACAATGACTTAAAAAGAGGAATCCTGTTTATACAAATGATAGAGTATAGACAGGATTCCTGTTACATTAGCTAACTAAAGAAAAGATTCAACATAAAATGCGACACCATCTTCGTTATTGGAACGGGTGACCGCCGAAGCGGCTTTCAGGAGATTGGCTGTCGCATTTTGCATTGCAACACCGCATCCGGCATAGGATAAAAGCTCGATGTCGTTATCACTGTCGCCAAAGGCCATAACCTGTTCCGGGGTAATATGGAATTGTGCAGCCAGAGCCTGCAGGGCAGAGGCTTTGCTGACAGAGCCGGAGGCCATTTCTATGTAATAGCTTTCTGACGATGTGATGTAGAGATTCGAGATCTTGGACAGGGCAGCGATCACCTGCTGCTTCTGCGTCTGATCAGGAACAATCATGTCGATGCCTTCAATGTCATCACAATGCTTCAGAATAAAGTCCGGCATATCAGAAACCGGGGTTCGGGTTGTGCGGACATAATGATTCATCCGCTCGGGTACGCCGAAATCAGTCGGACAATCATAATAAGCCTGCATTGTATAAGCATGACCGCCGATAAAAACTTCAAAAGGAAAATGTGTATCCCGCATAATGGCAAGAACACTCATTACAACGCCGGGTTTCATATCATTGGCATAGATTCTGCGGCTATCCGACAGTTCGAAGATGCTGGAGCCGTTGGAAGTAATGATATATTCTAATCCGCGAATGTTCAAAACATCCTCCGGGATGGCAGATAATGCACGTCCGCTGGCAATGACAACATGAATTCCTTTTTGGATGGCTTTTTCTAATATTTCTTTTGTATAAGGACTCACTTTTCCCTGACTGTTCAAAGTGGTTCCGTCTAAATCCAGAGCAATTAATCGTAAATCCATAATAATTCTCCTGCAGAAACAATATTGGTATGCTTAAATTTGTTTATTCTTCCTCACTCTCATATTCATCTAATTGCATTTGGAAGCGAAAACGTGTACTCATTGTTGAACATTCTTTTTCTATTGATTTTGAATCGTTTATCGCTTCTTGCTCCTGAAGCTCTTTCGATACAAATATTCCCCTATCCAAAATCTTCATAAACTCATCTACAACACGATCTACTTCTGCATGCGTTGTGTTTTCATCAAACAAGCCCCATCGAAGTCCCAAAAAGTTCGTTGCTCCCATAAGTGTATATGCTAATACTTCAAGATCAATATCAATCAATTCTCCTGATTTCTCGGCTACAGAAAGCCCTTTCATATATGATTTTGCAAAAGATATATAGTACTCATTAAACAGTTCCCTGTCAATGTACAAAGACTCCCATATAATATGATACATATACTGATTCTGCAGTACAAATTCAAGCCACGCTTTAAGACCTACACGCTCTGCCTCTTTACGTGTCTTACAATCCTTTATCGCTTTGCTCAGTGTCTTCCTGATCATATGACTGCATTTCAACAATAAATATTTATATAAATTATATTTCCCATCAAAATATACATAAAATGTTCCTGCAGCAACACCGGCAAGACTAGTAATCTCATTAATAGAAGTATTATGATAACCCTTTTCATAAAACAACTGTACCGCCGCACTTAAGATATTATTTAATGTATTTTTTCCACGCTTTGTGCGCGGTAAATTAATTAATGTTTCCATTTCTTTTCCTTTCTTAAATATACCTGCTATTCATTTAATATACCTATTTTAAGGCAGAAATGCAATCATTTATTTATGAATGTATAAAACTTCCCGCACCATTAAAGATAAGTCTTTAATCCTGTGGGAAGTTTTAACGCTTAATTATAAAATATTAAATTTGAGTTTGCTGTTGTTCATAAATCCAATAACAAGTGACGCAAACAATACAGGCTGCACATACATTGAAGCATGACCGCATTCAGGTATAATAACATAATGACAATTTTCTAATTTCGAAACAATATACTGCTGTTCTTCAATCGGTGTCAAATAATCCTGCTGACATGAAACAACCAGTGCAGGCACCTTAATCTGCTCTATCTGATTCGACACATCATAATCCGATGAGCTATTTGTCAATCGCTCCATAGCTGAAATAAAATCTTTATTACCAAACACAGGTCTAAGCAATTCCCGCCTATTATTCATCCACTCATTATTTTTCTTATAAAATGACGGTGAATAAATTATAGGAATCGTTGTCAGATAATATGCATCCGGATCATATTCCGCTTTAATCCAACTGTTTCCGATATCTCCAAGCCATTCTCCTGTCCGTGCTGTTGTATTAAAAAGCATCAATTTTTCTACTTTTTCCTGATACTTAACAGCAAACCTAAGTGCAACTTCGCCGCCATAGGAAATTCCCATAATAGAAGCCTTCTTAAGATTTAAATGCTTCATCAATGAATAAACAACTTCCACCTGAATTGCCTGAGAATATTCTACACAATCATCCATTCGCGCTGATCTTCCCTGATCGAGAAAATCAACTAAAATCAATCTATTATGTACACTAAACGGCTCAATAAACTCTGCCCAACTCATACAGGACATCATAATGCCATTCAGCAAAATCAGCGGCTCTCCCTGCCCATATTCTTCATAATAAATAGATTTATTACCAAACATAAAATTTGCCATTTTAGCTGCCTCCAATCACCTTATCTGCCTAATATCCCTACTCTTACAGCATCATCATGTAATTCTTCTCTAAATTTTGGATGTGCAATCGCAATCAAACGCTCCACACGTTCTCTGATATCTGTGCCTCTCAATTCAGCTACACCGTATTCCGTTACAACGCGGTCAACATCATTACGTGATAATGAAACGGTTGCTCCTGCCATCAGCTGCGGTACAATCTTTGAAACTTCATGACGATTGCCGTCTTTATCTTTTACCATCACTGTAGAATAAAGTGCAATAATACTTTTTCCATTCTTAGACATCTGTGCACCGATTGCTGTATCAGCCTGTCCGCCTGTACCAGAAAACTGTCTGGATCCAAGAGATTCAGAAGCACACTGACCTGTTAAATCAACTTCAATTGTTGTATTAATTGAAACCTGATTATCATTTTGTGCAATAACATATGGATCATTAACCCACGCACCATCCATAATAGCAATAGACGGATTGTAATCCATAAACTCGTATAATTCTGGCTCTCCCATCGCAAAAGCTGCAACCATTTTACCTTTATTAATCTGTTTATACTTACCCGTAATAACTCCCATTTTGGCCAGCTTCATCATACCGGTTGTCAGCATCTCTGTATGAACACCTAAATCATTTTTCGTTTTTAAGGCCTCCGCAACAGCATTTGGAATACCTCCTATCCCCAACTGAATACAAGAGCCATCAGGAACCATGTCCGCAATATACTTACCAATAACCGCATCTTTTTCACTAAAAGGTGCATCCGGCATCACCGGAGGCTGATAATCAACTTTAATCATATAATCAATATCTCTTACATGAAGCTGAACATCTCCTAATGTATATGGCATATTGGGATTGATTTCCAAAATAACAAGATCCGCCTTTTCGATCATTCGCATCTCATATGTATTCGATAAAGACAAGGATACATAGCCATGTTTATCCGGCATTGTCGCAGCCCCGATGTAAATATTCGGGAGAATATGATCCAGTCTTTTTCTGGCAGCAAGGTGCAAATGATTTGGTATAAATGCCATATTTCCATTTTTATGTGCTTTTCTAAGAACCGGCGCATAGAACCAGCCATCTACACGAAAAATATCCGCATACTGCTCTTCATAAATCTTTGACTCATGTGTCGGCAAGCAATTTGTAACCATTACATCCTTGACACCTCGCGCTGCGACTGTATGTAATTGACTCATAAAAACGCCTGCTTCTGATGCTCCTAAACCTGTAACAATAACATCCCCCGATTTAACTAATGCAAGTGCCTGTTCTATTACAATAATTTTTGATTCGTAGTCCATAAAATCCCCTCCATATTTACTACTTTAGGGAACGGGACCGAAAATTCAGCCCGTCCCCTTTTCAATTATACTCTAAACATTTTTATTTGCGTTCAGTTACTGAACATTAAAAAGTTCATCCATAGATTTCAGGCCATCAACTAATTCCCAACCTGTAGGCTGTGATGCATTGATTTTCGAAAGGTTCATAACCTGTGTACCGGCACGGAGACCATTCGCATAATCAATTGTACCACCAAAAGGATTCTGAAGAGGTGCTTCCTCAAGCGCTGCCATATAATTTGCCCATGTTACATCTTTTCCTTCTTCAGCAAGACGATTTAATCCTTCACAGAAGAATGCTGCTGCAATCCACCCAGTCTGTGCATATGCATTATCGGCATATTCTGCATCTGTCCATTCCTGATAAAGCGCCAGATTATCAGCTCTTTCATCATCATAAGATACCCAACCATTACCATAAACATCAAACTTACCTGCAATATCTGTTGCAACCTGTTCGGAAATAGCAGGAGATACGTTAACATATGTTGTAATAGCAGGAACTGTCATACCCTGAGATGCCATTTCCTTAACAATTGTCGGCATAGTTGCCTGAATTGCACCAACAATAACAAAATCTACATTTGCATTCTTAATTGATGTAACAGCTGCAGAAACGTCTGCTGCACCTGCTGCAACCTGTTCAGACACATATTCAATACCAAGTTCTTCACATTTTTCCTTTGCACCTGTTAACATATCTTTCCCTGCATCATCGGATGTATAGATAATTCCGATTTTCTTTGCATTAAATGTACCAATACCACGTGCTACCATGATCTGACCTTCTGTTGTGTAGATTGGCTGCACCGGGAACAAATTATAACCATCTGCATTTGTTTCTGCATGTTCAGCATATAACTGACCAATACCTGTTGCGAAATAAACGGATGGAATACCATAACTCTTTAAATCATCAATTGTTGCCGCAACTACTGGTGTACCAAAATGACCAACAATGGCAAATACCTTTTCATCTTCCACCATTTCCTGAAGATAAGCTTTACCTTTTACAGGGTCAAACTCATCATCCTTATGAACAAAAGTAATCTTTCTTCCATCAATACCACCTTGATCATTGATCATCTTAAAATAGCTTTCAATACCAGCAATAAATGGAACTCCTACTGGTGCATAAGCACCAGATACAGCTGCTGTATTGCCAACTTTAATCTCTGTATCTGTAACCCCCTGAACAGTATCATCAACCTCTGTTTTCGCCTCACCTTGAGTCTGACCAGATGCTGATGCATTATTACTGCCTCCCGAATTACCTCCATTACCACATGCTGCCAATGATAAAATCATCCCCACTGCTAACACTGCTGCAAGCATTTTCTTTTTCATTTTTTTCATTGAAATACCTCCTATATCTCCCTTTTATTTTATTATTTTGTTCCCAAATAAGCTTCAATCAGCCGTTCGTCTTTGATCAATACACCTGCATCTCCACTAATATTGATCTCGCCCAATTCAAGTACATATCCATAATCCGCGATTTTCAGTGTTTGTAATGCATTCTGCTCTACAATTACAACTGTCGTTCCTTCTTTTTTTATTTCACTGATAATCTTAAAAATGTTTTGCACAATCAAAGGTGCTAGACCTAATGATGGTTCATCCAGCAATAATACCTTTGGATTTGACATCAATGCTCTGGCAATTGCCAGCATCTGCAGCTCACCACCCGACAATGTCCCCGCCTGCTGTTTACTGCGTTCTTTCAAAAGAGGAAAATGATGATACACTCTTTCATAGCACTCATTGATCACTTTTCTATCTTTTAATGTAAAAGCACCAACCTTTAAATTTTCAGCAACCGTTAAATCTCCAAATATCTGACGTCCTTCCGGAGACTGTGCAATACCAAGAGCTGCTATTTTCTCAGCATCCATATTGGTAATATCCTGATCATAAAACTTTATCTTTCCTGCATCTGCTGGCACAAGTCCGGATACTGTTTGCAAAGTTGTTGTTTTACCTGCACCATTTGCCCCCAATAAAGCAACAACACTTCCCTCACAGACATCAATATTAATCCCCTTGATTGCCTCAATAGAACCATATCTGACTTTCAGTCCCTCGATAGATAATGCTACTTTTTTATCCATGACTATTCCTCCTTCTCTCCCAGATAAGCCTCCTGAACCTGAGCATTTCCCTGTATTTCTGAAGGAGTTCCACATGCCAAAAATTTACCAAATGAAATAGCGCATATTCGATCACATATACTCATAACAAGACGCATGTCATGTTCTACAAGTAAAATTGTACATCCATATTTTTCTCGTACCTGATAAATATTATCTGCCAATTGTTGTGTCTCGACATCATTCAAACCAGCTGCCGGTTCATCCAGAATAATCAGCTTTGGATTGCACATTAATGTACGTGCCATTTCAACTTTTTTTCTAATACCATATGGCTGTCCCGCAACAAGTGCATCTTTAAGTTCTGCAATTCCCATAAATCTGAGTACATCTTCCGCTTTTTCCCGCATCTGCTTTTCTTCTCTTCTCGCACGCGGCAACCGCAATGCCTGTTCAAATCCAGAGGCTTTAAAATCAATATGTCCGCCAATCAGCACATTATCAATAATAGATAATTCCCCAACCAACTCAACATTCTGAAAAGTTCGAACCAGACCTTTACGAATAATACTATGTACGGGGTGATCCACAAGATTTTCAACCTGGCCATCTTTATTTCTGAAGTAAACAGCCCCCGAACTCGGTTTATAAAACTGTGTAATACAGTTAAACGCTGTCGTCTTTCCTGCACCATTCGGCCCAATTAAACCAAAGATTTCTTTTTCCTTTATTGCAAAGGATAAATCATCTACCGCTTTTAAGCCGCCAAACTGAATAGAAAGATTTTCCAGTCGTAACACTTCATCCTCTGCCAGTTTTGTCGTGTATTCAGCCATTATGCTTCACCTTCCTTCGTACTGCCTTTTACAAACAGTTTTTTTATATCACGGAAAATGTTAATTACACCTCCAGGATAGAACAGGATAACTACAATAATCAGTACACCTGAAAATACATAGGATAAGCCATTAATATCACCAATGACAGGAATTCGCTTTAACAACAAATCCGGAAGTGCATAAACAATCACTGCTCCCAAAAATGTACCGTACAGCGATCTCATACCTCCAACAACAATAATCGCTAAAATTGTTAATGATACAGGTAATGTCCACGTAGACGGATATACAAACTTAATAAAGTGAACATATAACGCACCCGCCAATGATGCATACGCTGTCGCCAATGAAAAAGCAATTAATCTGTATTTTAATAAAGAAACACCCATCGCCTGTGCAGCAACCTGACTCCCTCTCATTGCATGTAATGCACGTCCTAACTGCCCATTTGTCAAATTATGTGTCAGCATCATAAGCAGTACAAGCGCAACTACCAAAAGTACATATGTCTGTTTTTGATTCAAAACTATATTGCCCAATAATGTAGGATACTCAGCGCCTTTTCCTGAAAACCCACCTGTAATAGGCTCTAATTCATCAAAAGTTTTTCTAAGCACTTCAGATACACACAATGTCACAATGCCCAGATAAAGTCCTTCCATTCGAAGCGATGCCAGACCAATAAGTAATCCGAAAACAACCGGTATGATAATTGCTGCCAAAATTCCAACTTCCCATGGCAGTCCCAAATCCCCGGTTAAATAGGCACTAATATACGCTCCCAGTCCCATAAAACCAGCTGTACCAAGTGAAATTAATCCAGAATAACCTAATAAAAGATTTAATCCTAATGCAGCAATTGCATAAATAATCGTTCCGCCGATAATACCTACCCATGATGTCTTTAATATTCCTGCATTTACCAAAACTGGTAATAAAGAAATAATAATACCAAAAATTATGTACTGAAGATAAGGATTTTTCAAAAACGATTTTTGTGTCGACCCCTTTTGCATATTTTGTTCCTCCCTATACTTTTTTCACAGTTTTTTTGCCAATCAGACCTACCGGTTTAAATACAATGAATATAATAACCAGTATATAAAGAATCTGTGTTCCCCAAACAGAAGAAACATAATATGATAACAAATTTGTTGCTATGGCAATAATGTATGCCCCAATAACCGGCCCATAAAAAGTTTGGAAACCACCTAACACACATGCAATAAATGCATTGACCTGAACGCTGTCCATTAAGTTAACCGTAACAGATGTTGATGGCGCAATCATTGCACCTGACAACGTACCTAAAACAAGCGCTAATGCCCACGCAAACAATGTTACCCATTTTGTAGGCACACCCATTAATCTGGCTGTCTTTTCGCTGGATGCTGTCGTACGTATTGCCAGTCCCAGTTTTGTTTTCTGTAAAAGCAAGAATAAACCAATTGTTAAACCCAAGCCTAAAACAATATTCAATAAACTATTATAAGAAAGATTTGCACCGCCTACAGAAAAAGCGCCATTCTCTATAACCTTCGGCAATCTCATTGGATCTACTCCAAAAAGCATTGGTGTTATCCCTAAAAATACCATCATCAATCCCAACGTGATAATTTCTTTACCCGTTCCTGTTACATGCTTTGTTCTTCTGATGATAATAAAATCAACTAAAAATCCTACGCCTATTGCCGCAATAAGTCCAACCAGAATAGCCAATACAATCGGAAGTCCCATTTTATTAAACAGCACGGTTACAATATAAGCACCAAACATACCCATAACGCCCTGTCCAAAGTTGATCATAAAATTCGTCCGGAAAACAATGATAATACCTAACGTTGCCAGTGCATATATCGCTCCAGTTTCCAGACTTCTTAAAAGAAGCTGTATTAATGTGCTCAATTAGCATCCCCCCATCTAATGATATTTGCTGCCCATGTATAACCTATACCTGCGGCAATCATAGTCACTACTGTACCATCCTTCACCTTCCCCTCTTCTAACGCTAATTTCAAAGAAAGAATCTGATCAATCTGTCCTACATGCCCATAGTTTTCCAGGTAAATTGTTTGCTCCTCTGTTAAACCAAGTTCTTTTAACATACCATCATGCCCGGAACGTTTAATATGAAGAATATCCAGATATCCGATATCTTTACGAGTCATTCCCGATTTTCTAAGCGCCTGATCAATACAATTTATCCAATTTGGCATCGAAACACTGTTCAAAAGCCCTTTCATTTTTGGTGCATCCATTAAACGAAGCATACCGAATTCTTTAATGTTGTCCGCTGTAATTCTCTCCCGAAGGCCGCCAACCTCTGAACCACATGTGTGTACAACAGAACCATCACTCATAAGATGAGAGCCCAATAACAGATTTTTATTATAATTTTTCCTCAATAAAATTGCCCCGCCGCCTGCTGCAAGATTAAACATAAATGAAACGCCATTATCTGTATAATCAATAAAATCACAGTTTCGATAACCACCAGCCACAAGAATTGTATTACACTCGTCATCTGCAATTAAAATATCTTTTGCCATTTTCATTGCTGCAACTGCTGTGCAGCAACGATTCTGAACATCTACACACCATGCATTTTTTGCCCCAATACGCTCCTGAATATAGCATGCAGATGTTGTCAATGGATATTCTTTCCATTCTTCACCAATACACAGAATCCCATCAATTTCAAGTGGATCAATTCCTGTATTTTTTAAGCAATCTAAAGCAGCTTTGGCACCCATTTCCTGAGTTCCATCTTCCACATCATCAAATGGCACTACTTTTTCTACGATACCAAGCTTTTTAACAACAGCCTCTTCTGACCAATTGCCCCCTGTTGCCTCAGAAACTTCTTTCGCTGTCATTCTTTTCTCTGGTAAATAAACCCCCACTCCAATAATTCCAACATTTGGAATTGTCATCATATTACCCATTGCGTTACCTCCTTTTTCTTTTCACTACACTACCCCTATTTTTTATGTACTGGAAAGCCGCACGCACTAATACACCTTGCCCTATATATCAGCACGTGCTAAATAAAGGAGAGACTCATTTGGTCGAAATATGAATGTTAATTCATCTTTCAACTTCATAATATCATACATTGTGATTTTGTCAACATATTTTTATGCATATTTTATAATATATCCTTTAATTCTATTTTTTTTTGTGCATTTATCATTTTTGTACTTGACACTTCATTCATGTTTGTGTATGATTTATATGAAACATGATTCATATTTCATTTTCACTACCCCATTTTTAATAAAATAACAATTAATATTTCAGGAGGTACGCGACTTATTTAACTTTTTTAAGATTACTGCGGCTATTTATAGCAGACAGCAATATACTATTAATATCTTTTTCATAAAGATGTTTTTCTCCTCTAGTTGAAAAACCAATTGATATCGTTTTTCACGCAAAAAAGGTTCCGTAGAACTTTGTAATATAAATTCTACGGAACCTTTTTTCTTTTATTTCGCATTTGTAAAATCAATTTTTTCTATTTACTTTCATTGTACAGAATGTCCTGCGCAACAGTGGTATAAAACAATCTCCGTATTCCCGCAGGCTCCCTTGTCTGCCCCAGAATCCACATCAGCTTCGTGACCACAGCCTCTGTTGTCATATCATAAGCTTCCAACACACTGTCGTACTGCTTCAGATGATGTCCCACCTGATAAATGGTCATGTCACTTCCCTCATTCGGCACCTGTGTTGTCATTACAATGGTCTTGCCCTGATTGATGCCCCACTCAATCGTTTCACCGAAATGATAACGCTCACCCATTGGCAGACCGCCCACACCGAAACTCTCAATAATAATGGCATCATTACGTTCAAGGAAATACCTCAGATAGTCCCCGTCAATCCCCGGAATCAGCTTCAGCAGTCCGACTTTCGGGTCCATTTTGTGGTAAAACTCCGCCGTTGCAGCTTTTACCTGATGGATATACTGAATCTTACGGCCATCCTGAATCACTGCAAGACTTGGATAATTAATACTTGTAAAAGCCTGAAAACTCTTTGTCCGGACTTTTCTGGCTCTTGTTCCCAGAATAACTTTTCCGGAAAAGACAATCTGAACACCGCAGGCATCATCTGAGGATGCATAGATAAAACTATCCAGAAGATTGGCCCTTGCATCCGTAATCTCCATATCCACAGGTTTCTGTGAACCGGTCAGGACAATCGGTTTTGGTGAATGCTGCACCAGATAAGATAAAGCCGAAGCCGTATAAGCCATGGTATCTGTACCGTGGCAGATCACAAAGCCGTCGTATTTTTCATATTTTTCTTCAATCGCATTGGCCATCATCATCCAATGTTCCATGGAAATGTTGGTGCTGTCCAGATTACACAACTGCAGTGTTTCCACTTCACAGATGTCCTTCAACGACGGAATGTAATGCAAAATATCCTGAGATGTCAGCTCCGGTGCCAGCCCGTCTGCTGTTCCTTTTGACGCAATCGTACCGCCTGTTGCGATCATTAATATCTTTTTCAATTTTTATCCTCCTGCTTATCTTCTAATACCGCCTGTCTATCTTCCAATGCCGCCCGCTTTTCCAGACTGCGCACACAGAAAAAGAAAGCTGGTACAAGGAAACAATCCGCCAATATCCATGCCACCGGACTGGCAAAACAAACTGCCGGATATCCGAAAATTGGTACAAACACAAAGGCTACTACTGTTCGGCCAATCATCTCACACACGCCTGCAAGAATAGCCAGACGGCTGAATCCCATGCCCTGTATGGTAAATCTGAAAATATTCACCAATGCCAATGGGAAATAGAACGCAGAGTTACACATCAGAAAAAGATGTGCCTGATTGATAATGACCTCCTCACTGGCATCCACAAAAAGTAATGCCAGATATTTACCGAAGAGCAGAATAAATATAAAGGCTGCAATACCATAAACAAGTCCCAGCAGCGTACAGGATTTTTCTCCCTGCTTCAGTCGGTCAAATTTGCCGGCTCCTACATTCTGCCCCGCATAGGTCGCCATGGTAGAACCCATCGCATCATACGGACAACACAGGAACATATTGATCTTGACCGCCGCTGCCACAGAAGCGACTGCCACAGATCCCAGTGAATTCACTGCCGCCTGGATAATGACACTTCCGATGGCTGTAATGGAATACTGCAATCCCATAGGAATACCCATATTGCACAAATTCAGTATGCAAAATTTATCCGGCTGCCATTCCTCTCTCTGAACATGCAGAATCGGGAATTTCTTCCAGATAACACCCAGACAGCAAAAACCTGAGACGGCCTGTGCGATCACTGTCGCCCATGCAGCACCTGCCACGCCCATTTTCAGAACGATAATAGACAGCAAATCCAGTATAATATTCAGGATTGATGAAAAAATCAGCAGATACAGTGGTGTCTTGCTATCTCCCAGCGAACGCATAATGCCTGACAGGAGATTATACATATAAGTTGCCGGTATACCAAGAAAAATAACAAAAATATAGCTGTAGGAACCATCAATAATATCCTCCGGCGTGTTCATCAGTTCAAGGATCTGGCGGCAGAAAACACAGACCAATACAGCCATAACCACTGCAAATATGATCGACAGCCAGACACTGTTAGCCACGAATTTTCGCATACCATGCTCATCCTTTGCACCAAAACGCTGGGCCACAGGAATAGCAAAACCATTGCAGACACCCATACAGAAACCAATGATCATAAAATTAATAGACCCGGTAGCTCCAACAGATGCCAGGGCGCTGACACCCAGAAACTTTCCGACAATGATCGTGTCCATCATATTGTAAAACTGCTGAAACAGCATACCAAACAAAAGCGGAATGCCGAAACCGAGAATCAGCTTCATCGGCGAACCCGTTGTCAAATCTTTTGTAGCATTTCTGCTCATCTTCATCCTCCCTCAAGGTCATTCAAATATCCATAAAACCTGTCACAAAATTCCAGTCAGCATACGCCGACTGGAATTTCGGAAACCTTATCATCTCTGTGCCTATTAACAGACAATCAGCTCATAATCTCTGCTGCCGAGGCCAATCTTATCTGCATGTTCCAGACATGACTGCCACTCTGATTCCGGTGTGGAATTCGTAAAATGATCATGATGATCGACAAAATCCGGTCGACTCATGTTATCCGAAAGCTGGCTGTTCGGCATCGGTTCTGCCTTCAGACAGGCATCTACACAGGCCTGTTCAAGGGCCAATGGATCAAAAGAAACAAACATACCGATATTCGGCAGAATCGGCACATCATTTTCTCCATGGCAGTCGCAGTTCGGAGAAACATCAAGAACCAGAGAAATATGGAAATTCGGTCTTCCGTCAATAACCGCCTTCGTATATTCTGCCATCTTGCAGTTCAAAATAGCATTAGCATTGCTATTTCTGAATGTAATAGCATCAAAATTACATGCGCCGAGGCATCTGCTGCAACCTACGCAATGTTCTGTATCTACAGTCATTTTCTTTGTTTCTGCATCGAATACAAGTCCGCCGTTGGCACATTCCTTCTGACAGCGCTTGCAGCCTACACATTTGCGTGATGAAATTGTTGGTATACCGTTGCTGTGCTGCTCCGTTTTTCCTGCTCTTGAACCGCAGCCCATACCAATATTCTTGATCGTGCCGCCAAATCCTGTCGTTTCATGTCCCTTGAAATGTGTCAGACTGATAAAGACATCCGCATCCATCACTGCACGTCCGATCTTGGCTGCTTTGACATATTCACCACCTTCTACAGGTACATCAATATCATCCGTGCCTTTAAGACCATCCGCAATAATGATCGGACATCCTACCGTCAGCGGTGTAAAACCATTCTGCCATGCACATTCCATATGTTCAAGGGCATTCTTTCTGCTGCCCGGATACATCGTATTACAATCTGTCAAAAACGGCTTGCCACCCAAAGATTTTACCAGATCAGCCACTGCCCTGGCATAATTCGGGCGAAGGAAGCTCAAATTGCCCAATTCACCAAAATGCATTTTAATGGCTACGAACTTACCGTCCATATCCAACTGCTCAATGCCTGCTTTTTTCAGCAGTTTCTGCAGTTTTGTTGTTAAGCCATCTCCATAAGCCGGTGTTCTGAAATCAGTAAAAAAAACTTTAGATTTTTCCATCTTCAAAGCATCTCCTTCATTGTATGTATCTTTATCTTCTATTGTTTTAACAATTATTGTAACTGTTTATTTGCGTTTATCTCGTGATAGTATAACCTACCGCTTTCAAAAGTGAAATAGGCATCTTAACCAAAAGTATCCTATACATTCTTCACTTTTTAAGGTATGATAGATAAAAAGGAGGAATCAGCCATGTACACAACCGAATCCTACACAACATACATCGCTGTCAGTGATTATAAAAAAAGATATATCGATATTCCCACTTTCACTGAATACTGCAAAGCCTGTCCCAATTATGACAGACTCTGGTCCTGTCCTTCCTACACCTTCGATGTGGAGGCTTTCTGGAATCAGTTTCAGACACTGGATCTATTTGCGGTCAAAATCCTCTATAATGATGACTATGCCGGAAAACAATTCTCGGAACACAAAATTGCCGATATTATGCGTCAATCCCTCAATGTCGAAAAAGCCCGTATCAGCCGGGAATTATTCCGACTTGAAGAAAAATACCCCGGCTCCGTCAGTCTTTCAGCCGGCTCCTGTAGCCTGTGCCATGACAATTGTACACGTCCCGACGGCCTGCCATGCCGTTATCCCGACAAACTCCGTTATTCCATCGAATCTCTTGGCGGCAATGTCGGTCTGACCCTCAGTCAATGCATGGGCATTGACCTTGAATGGATGGAAGAAGGCCGACTTCCTCACTACTTTGTTCTTGTCAGCGGCCTGCTCCGCAGGTAAACGCCCCTCAATCCCTCCGATTACCGCTATTCACTCAGTTTATAGCCTCTTGGCGTCACCATCTTGCCATTGATGACTTTGGTTGTACTGTTGCCGATAAATACTGTTGTAAACATATCCGCCTCATAATTCGACAATTCCTGAAGCGTCATGACCTCAAAAAATTCTCCGTCTCTTCCAATCTGTCTGACAATACCGCAGACAGTTGCAGGAGAAGCATACTGCATGACAATCTGACAAGCCTTATTCAGATAATCCTTTCTCTTTTTGCTGGAAGGATTATAAAGACAGATAGCCATATCGGCACTTGCTGCAGCTGCCAAGCGCTTCTGGATCAATTCCCACGGTGTCATCAGATCACTGAGACTGATGACCGCAAAGTCATGCATCAGAGGCGCTCCAAGTACGGCACCGCCGCTCAAGGCTGCTGTCACACCGCTGACAATTTCTATTTCAATCCCCGGATAATCACGACTGATTTCATAAATAAGGCCTGACATGCCGTATACACCGGCATCTCCCGAGCAGATCATGGCTGTATCTTTGCCTTTCATGACTTCGTCAAATGCCATTCTGCAGCGTTTCTCTTCCTGCCGCATTGGTGTTGTCAGCATTTCTTTTCCTGCAAAATGCTCCGCAACTAAATCCACATATACCGTATACCCCACAATGATATCACATTCTTCCAGCACCTTAACGGCCTTTACTGTCATCTGTTCATAACCGCCCGGTCCGATGCCGACTACATATAACTTACTCAAATCTTAACCTCCTGCCTGTACCGGCCGCAGCCAGTGTAATCCCAGGCATAATTTCCTTTCTGATAAGAAGTATGGTCTCTCCATGTCCGATGATGCCGTTTTCTTCATTCTCCCCGGCCGCACAAAGTGCAGACCGCTCACAGACATTATCCACACCAACATGACTTTTAACAAATTCAGACGCTGTAAAGTCACCCTCCAGAGCACACAGTTTTTCTGCTGAAAATGTGATAAAAGGCCAGTTATATTCTCTGCACGCATCAAGAATCCCCTGTTCCTGTGCTTTTACATCTATTGAAGCTATCCCGGCAACAGACCGTTCATCAATCGCATGTTCCGTCAAAAAATATCTGATTGCTGCTTTAATTTTGTCAGTCTCTGTACCTTTACGGCACCCGATCCCAATCCATACTGTCTTTTCAGGTATCAGCTGCAGTCCTTTCATATTGCCGGACAACCGATGATAATCAATAATAATATCCGCCTTTTCAACTTCATCTGTTATACTCAGGTATTTCGGTAGCACCGCTTCATGTGTCAGCATGGCATCCGCATAAACCAATTTCTGTTCATATTCAAGGATCGAAGCAGATAACTCTTTTGCTTTTCTTCGATCCGCTATCAGCAAATGATTCTTCACTGCAAACACATCAACGGCAAACAAACCCTGAATATCGGTCGCAGTTGTGATAACAGGTATTGCCTGCAAATACGCTGCCAGCTGAACTGCCAGTGCATTGGCTCCTCCCACATGACCTGAAAGTATCGGAATGACATACTGATTTTTTTCGTCCACAACTAAGACTGCCGGATCGGTTAATTTATCTTTCAGACAGGGGGCAATACTGCGCACAGCTATCGCCGCTGCCCCGACAAATACAATAGCATCATACTTTTCAAAAGCATCCTTTGTCCATTCAGCTACCTTTTTGGCAGCAGGACGCAAAATTTCTTTTGCTAAACTGTCATTCTCTTTATAACGGCCGCCGTAAAACCCTTCCGTCGTATAGCCTGCCATCTTCAGGCCGGTTATAATTCTCCGATTGCAGGCATTGCCATTCTGTGTAAAACTAATAACCGCTGTTTTCATACTATTATTGATCCATACCGGCTTTATCTGTATCAGATCCGTTCGTGGTTTCTGTTGCTTCTCGAAATGCCGTCGTAAACGAAGGGTCATACAAAAGGGACCGATCATACTGTTCTCCGATGATATTGCCCACCACAATCAATGCTGTACTTGTAATGTTTTCCCGCTCTGCCGTCTCCGCCAGCGTCCCCACCGTACAAAAAAATCTTTTTTCCTCCGGCCATGTCGCCTTATAGCAGATTGCAGCCGGTGTAGCCGCTGTATATCCGCCTTCTATCAGCTCTTTCTGAAGTTTCGGCAAATGGCCTGTACTCAGGAAAAGGACCATCGTTGCCTGATGTCTTGCCAGCTGAGGAATAGATTCCCGCTCCGGCACCGGCGTTCTTCCCGCTGTACGGCTGATAATAACCGTCTGGGACACTCCCGGCAATGTATATTCCAATTCCAGTGCCGATGCCGTGCCGCAGAACGCACTGACACCGGGACAAATATCATATGCAATATTCATCTTTTTCAAAGCATCCATCTGCTCACGAATCGCACCATAAAGGCTTGGGTCTCCCGTATGCAGCCGGACAGTTGTCTTTCCTGACTGTTCCGCTTTCTTCATCACATCCAGAACTTCTTCTAAGGTCATATGGGCACTGTTATAAACTGCACATTCCGGCTTTTTTACTTCCAGCAATGCCGGATTGACCAGAGAACCGGCATAAATGATCACATCAGCCTTTGCAAGCAGCTTTTGTCCCCTTATTGTAATTAAATCCGGCGCTCCCGGTCCTGCTCCTACAAAATGTATCATTCTTCTTCATCCTTCCGATCTTTCACAATGACAAGGGTATAATATCCCGGATGTTCCGGCATATCTTCTGCATTTATCCACAGATGTTCTTCTGCCATGCCGCAATTTTCCACCATTGCAGTCCATCCATGATGTTCTTTGACGCACTGTCTGACAACCGGCATCTTTTTTCCTGCTTTCATGAGGATTTTGGTTCCGGGAAGCTGCATCGCCGCTTCAACATCATAACTTGCAGGGATAATATGGATCTGTTCCTGCTTCTCGCCAAGAGAAACGCCAAGTTTTGCCGCCGCAGCACAAAAAGAAGGCACACCGCTGACAATGGATGTCCGATACCCCATCCCGGCAATCCGCTGATGGATATACATGGATGTGGCATATACAGTCGGATCGCCCAACGTCAGAAAGGCTGCATCCTTTCCTGCATCCAGGACCTCTGCCACCTTTTGGGTTCCCTCTCTATGGCTTTTTTCAAGCCTGTCTTTGTCTTTTGTCATTGGCATGACAAGACAGACAGTTGTCTTATCTTCAATTTCCGGTATTGCCCGCCTCACAATCTGATAGGCCACACATTTTTCTTTACTTTCCGCCGGCAAAACCAGAACATGACAATTCCTGATTATCTTAACTGCCTTTAAAGTCATCAGTTCCGGATCTCCCGGACCTACACCCACACTGTACAAACAGCCGCTCACCCTTATTCCTCCTTATGCTGTGCAGCATTCATCTTCTTAAACAGATTCGGTACATTTTCTGTCTGTCCCAGCATCCCGAATACATTTGAAAATATAATAATGCCAATCTCAATCTGGCTTCCGGCTCTTTTTTTCACATGTGCCTCTATTTTCTCAAGAATTAACTGCATTGTCTCTGTTAAAAGTCCGCACTGCAGCAGAATTTCCATCCCGGCATCCGTCGTTACTGAAGACATAATCTGACGCAAAATATCATTCCCCGCTCCGGCCATTGCCGCATAGGCTGTCATTATCTCCATTCTGGCATCCGCCTGATGAGAATGGGTATTCATAATTCCTCCGGCAACTTTGATCAACTTGCCAATGTGCCCTGCAAGGACAATCCCCGATGCCCCTTCACAAACCGCCAGATCAATACTGTCTCCAATAAAATTGCTGATTTTTATCACCTGATCTGGATGGATATGATAAGCCGCCTTTAGATAATCCAGTCCGTAATTGCCCGGAGCCATAAGAAGAATATCTTCATTCTGTGCCCGGTGCATTCGGATATCCACTGCAATTGTATCAATTAATGCTTTCTCACTCATCGGTTCAACAATACCTGTTGTTCCAAGCACAGAAAGCCCCCCTACAATGCCAAGCATCGGATTCAGTGTTTTTTCTGCCTTTTCCTTCCCATTTGGAATAAAAACAGTGACCTTCAGTCCTTTTTCCCAGGCATACTGCCTGCGCACATCTTCCACTGCTTCATGGATCATCTTCCTTGGCACAGAATTGATTGCCGCTGCACCCACAGGCTGATCAAGCCCTGGTTTTGTCACGCGTCCGACGCCCATTCCGCCATCTATGAGAATTGTTTTTCCTTCTGTTTTCTCAACAGCTGCACATATGAGCAGTCCATTCGTAATATCCGGGTCATCTCCGGCATCTTTTATCATTCCGCACTTCACGCAATTTTCACTGCATTCCAGGAACTCAGTTTCAAGAATAATATGCTCGCCTCCCGGAAGCTGCAGGGAAACATCCCTGCAAATTTCGCCGCTCAACAAAGTAACCGCGGCGGCTTTGGCAGCAGCTGCCGCACATGTTCCGGTTGTATAGCCGCATCTTAATTCCTGCTGACCTTTGATGACTGTTTTCCTCCTGTAATCAATCATGCTTTTTTATTATTGGCCTTTGTTTTATGCACTGAGGCTTTCTTGACTTTTGCAGGATTTTTCTGCACAGAATAGCCAAACTTGCCGATGTAACGTCCTAATCCGTAATATTGCCCGTGTGAATACACAATCGGTTTCGCTTTGATAAGATCAAACTTGCCCTTTTCATCCATATAGGCCTCATCAGCATAAACACCTTTGACATTGGCAATAAACATATCATGACTGCCAAGTTCTTCTATTCTCACAACTTCACAGGCAATACATACCGGGCTCTCTTTGATCATTGGTGCCCATGACAGCATCCCCATCTCAGGGGTCAGATGCATCTCCTCGAATTTGTTCAAATCCTTTCCTGATTTCACACCACAGTAATCTGTTGCAAATGCCAATGCCTCTGTTGTCAGATTAATATAAAATTCTCCGGTTTCCTCTAGCATATGATGTGAATATCTGTTTTTTCTTACAGAAACGTACACCATCGCAGGATCCGAACAGATTGTTCCTGTCCATGCAACCGTCAGTACATTATAATTGCCGGCTTTATCCCCGCAGGATACCAGAACAGCCGGCAGCGGATACAGCATATTTCCCGGCTTCCACAATTGTTTGCTCATTTTCTCTGCCTTTCTATTGTTCGTGACTTCATTCAACACTTGCAGCAATTAAGATTGAAATGCCTGCATTAATGTTGGTACTACCTGTTTCTTACGCGATACAACGCCTTCCATAATGACCGTATTGCCCTGAACCGGACAACCACTGTAAGATGCAACGCCTGTCAATGCATCCGGTCCTACACAGATCAATGTTGTCGACTCCTGAAGGATATCTGTCAGCATGAAGAAAAGCATATTCAATCCGGTCTCCGGACGTACTTTCTCCATAAATTCTGTCAACCTGTCGACAATTGCCGTCAGTTCATCATGATCCATTGAACTGATCTGACCAATTCCATAAGAAATATCTCCGGATTTGAATTTTTTGAAATCCTGATAAAAAATTTCTTCTGTTGTCTTTTTGCTGAGATTGCTTCCTGCTGCAAACATTGCCTTGGCATGTACCTCAGTTTCTATCCCTGCAATGGCTGCCAGTTCTTCTGCTGCAATCTTGTCGATGGCCGTACAGGTTGGCGAACGATATAAAAGCGTATCTGAAATAATAGCAGAGCACATCAAACCTGCAATCTTTTCAGGAATCTCCATCTTTTTCTCCTTAAACATCATATAAATGATGGTAGCTGTACATCCTACCGGCTGATTTCTGAACATAATCGGACGAATAGTTTCCACAAATCCGAGCTTATGATGATCAATGATTTCTTCTATTTCTGCTTCATGCAGTCCGTCTACAGCCTGTCCGCTCTCATTATGATCCACGAGAATGACCTTTTTCTTATCCATTTCCAACAAGCTGTGACGCGTCATCATTCCGACAAGTCTGCCCTCACTATCCAGGACCGGATAATCTCTATAACGCATCTTAGCCATGATACTGCGAATTTCTTCCGTGTAATCATCGGTTCTGAAATAAGTCAGATTATTCTTGATCATAAAATAGCCAATCGGGATACTCTGATTCAAAAGCCTTGCAGTGATAAATGTGTCATACGCAGTTCTTAAAATAATGCAGTTCTTTTCCTCTGCCAGCTGTATAATCGCCGGTGAAACCTCACATCCGATACTGATGATCAGACACGCCGCCTGCATTTCAATCGCACACAGCTGAGATTCGTAGCGATCCCCCATAATGACCATATCGCCGGCTTCAATGGATTCCTCCATCAGATCAGGATTTGCAGCTGCAACAATTACTTTTCCTGTAGCCGTTTTATGGTCAATATTGCCTGCAAGGACTTCTGCCTTCAATGTTTCAACGATATTCTTGTAAGATGTCTTTGCATCCGCCAATGCCCTTCCACCGGACACATCCATAATGGACTTGGCAATATCTCCGATTGTCATCAGTCCTTCCAGGCCGCCATTATCATTCACAACCGTCAATGTAGATTCACGCTTGCTGCTCAGTAATTCCCACGCTTTTTTGACCGACATATCCTTTGAGACACGTTCAGCTTCTTTTAATCCACTGTCCTTGACCTGATTTCTGACATTATCCACATATTCCGGTGCCTTCACATCAAATTTGTCCAGAACATACTGTGTCTCTGAGTTCACTTCCCCGGCGCGTTTTGCTTTATAACAATTGCTTTTGCTAATCTGGTTCTTAAAATATGCATAGGCGATTGCTGAGCAGATTGAATCTGTATCCGGGTTTTTATGACCTATGACAAATATTTCTTTTTCATTGCTCATTTCCGATTCCTCCTATGCCATCAACATACCCATCATTACAGGCACAAACTGCTTCTTTCGTGATACAACACCCTCAAGAAGGGCTTCTCCATCCACCGGCATCTGATTAAATCCCTGGGAAAGAATATTTTCTGCCTCCGCACCGGTATAAATCACATAAGAATTTTCGCTCAGAATGTCTGTGAGCAGAAGGAAAAGCATATCTATATTCTCTTTTGTCCGGGCACTTTCCAAGAACGGTTTCATCTTATCCTTCAGTTTCTTGAGTTCTTCCGCATTCATCGATGTCACCTGGCCCACACCAAATGTTGTATCTCCGGATTTAAATTTCTTAAAATCCTGATATAATATTTCTTCATTCGTCTTCGATTTCAAATCGCTGCCTGCATCAAACATCGCTACCGCATGGGCTTCCATATCCAATCCGGCAATTTCAGCCAGCTTTTCAGCCGCCAGCTCATCCAGCGGTGTACAGGTTGGTGAACGGAACAGCAGCGTATCCGATATAATGGCTGAGCAAAGCAGACCGGCCACTGTCTTTGAAATTTCTATATCATTCTCAATATACATCTGATAAATAATTGTTGCTGTGCATCCAACCGGTTGGTTTCGTACATTCACCGGTTTAATCGTCTCAATCGTTCCAAGTTTATGGTGATCGATGATCTCCACAATTTCAGTCTCTTCAATGCCATTGATGGCCTGATCTGCCTCATTGTGGTCCACCAGGATAAATTTTTTCTTGTTCATATCAATCAGATTACGCCTGGAGATCATCCCTGCATAGCAATCATCTTCCGTCACAACAGGGAAATCTCTGATTCTTTCTTTCATCATGATATCCTTGATATCATCCACATAACTGTTTTCTTTAAAAACCACCAGATTCTCTTTTGTCATAAAGTAAGAAACCGGGAGGCTCTGATTGATCAGTCTTGCTACTGCATATGTATCATAAGCCGTACTGATGACCGCGCATCCATTGTCTCCGGCAATTTTTCTGATTGTTCGTGAAACCGGGGCACCATCACACACGATAATGACGGCGGCATGCTGCTCCAGTGCACACAGCTGTGCCTCATACCGATTTCCCAGAATAACGACATCACCGGCATCAATATGGTCCTTAATAATCTCTGTATTGGCCGTTGAAATAACAACCTTTCCGGAAGTTACACATTGTTTTGCATCACCGGCCAGCAATTCGCCCTCAACTGTATCAATGATATTCACATAAGGTGTATGCGCCTGTGCCAGAATGCAGTTATCAAAAACAGCCATATAGGACTTTGCTATGTCTCCCGTTGAAATCAGACCTTCCAGGTGTCCCTTGCTGTCTGTAATTGCAAGGGTCGCTTTTTTGACTGCACGCATTGTCTTCCATGCCTGTCTCAGGGAAATATTACCGCTGACGCTCTGTGTTTTATCATCAAATATATCTTTAATCTGTGTTCTGGCATCTCTCATATAGGTTGGAGCCGTCACATCAAATGCCTTCATCACATATCGGGTTTCCTGATTCAAATGTCCCGCCCGAACAGCTTTATACACAACTCTATCTGCATGCTCATCTGCCACCTGTCTGGCTGAAATCTTGTTCTTGAGATCTGCTAATGCCATGGCTGAACAGATGGAATCTGTATCCGGATTTCTATGTCCACTTATATAAATTATTTTTTCCTTTTTTTCTGCCATTTTCATATCTCCATTGCTGCACTTACCATATACCATTCATGCTTTTATCTGGAATGCCGTCTGCACGCTTGGCCGTTCACTTTAATAATTCCGTATATTTAACAGGTTTTCTGTTAATGTAGCGTCCAAATCCCAGCGGAACCTGCAGTCTTTCATTTTCTACCACTGCCTGCCCCCGAACCATTGTCATCACCGGCCATCCTTTAACCTGAATGCCTTCATACGGTGTATAATCTACATTCTCATGCAAAATATTCTTCGTAATCGTTACTTCCATATCCGGATTCATCAGCACAATATCTGCATCACTGCCTGGCGCCAGAACACCTTTCTTTGGGTACATACCAAAAATTTTGGCCGGATTCGTACTTGTCACTGCTGCAAATTCATTCAAACTCAATCGGCCTTTCGATACACCTTCCGAGAAAACAATTGGCATTCGTGTCTCTACTCCCGGCGCACCATTCGGGCATTTTGTGAAATCATCTTTGCCGTTTTGTTTATCTCCATGGAAATCGAAGCTGCAGTGGTCTGTTGCAATCACCTGCAACGTCCCATCTTTGATTCCCTGCCAGATAGCTTCCTGATGCTCCTTAGCCCGGAGCGGCGGGCTCAAAATAAACTTTAATCCTTCCACCGGATCATCATAACGGCTTTCATCTAATACAAGATACTGCGGACAAGTCTCTCCAAAGACCGTATCCCCTGCTTTTCTTGCCTCCCTGATCAGGTTAACACTCTCCTTTGCCGAAACATGTACGATATACAGCGGAGCCTTTCCTGCTGCTTTTGCCAGTGCGATCATTCTGTCCACAGCCTCTGCCTCACAATATGGCGGTCTGGACTGTGGGTGATATTTTGCCTCCGTTTTTCCTTCAGCAACAAACTTATCTCTCAGATAGTGAATAATCGCATCATTTTCACAGTGTACGGTTGTAATGCCGCCAATATCTTTAAGTTTCTTCAACACCTTGAGGGTATCTGCATCTTCCAGTTTGTAGTCATAAGTCAGATACATTTTGAAGCTTGATACACCATCTGCCATCATCACTTCCGTTTCTTTCAGAATATCCTCATTAATATCCTGGAAAACACCATGAATGCCATAGTCTGTTACACACTTGCCATTCGTATACCCCTTATAAACCCCCAGCTGATGATGCAGATTGCATCCTTTCGGACCGAATCCCATATGGTCAACGATTGTCGTCGTACCGCCGAAAGCTGCCGCTATCGTTCCCGTACTGAAATCATCTACAGCTCTTACACCAACATCAATATTGAAGTGTGTATGCACATCAATACCGCCAGGCAATACAACCAGCCCGGTCGCGTCGATGATCTGTCCGCCCTCCGCCTCTAAATTCTGTCCGATTTCAGCGATCACTTCATCCTCTATCAGTAAATCCCCTTGTATAACCTTATCTTCCAATACAATGGTTCCGTTTTTTATCAGTTTCTTCATTCTGTCCTCCTGCATTTCACACCCATATATATTCTCTGATTCCATTGAATATCCGACTTTCTTTGCTGTCAGAGAATCTCTCTTCTTCACGAAAAGAGCACAGAGAAATCATTCCCTGCGCCCTCTTAAAAATGATTTATAATCTCTTTAATAAAGCTTCTGTCATGTCTTCATAACCCGGCTTACCAAGCAATGCAAACATATTCTTCTTGTAGCTTTCAACACCAGGCTGGTTAAATGGATTCACACCCAGTATGTAACCGCTGACACCGCAGGCAAATTCATAGAAGTAGAATAACTCACCAAGATAAAATTCATTCTGCGCCGGTATTTTCACCATCAGATTCGGTACCTGTCCATCTGTATGTGCCAGAATTGTACCGTTCATCGCGCTCTTATTAATGAAATCTACAGACTTGCCAGCCAGATAGTTCAATCCATCCAGATCGACATCCTCTTTTTCAAGAATAATCTCTGCTCCCGGATCTTCTACTGAAAGTACTGTCTCAAACATCAGACGAGAACCATCCTGAATAAACTGTCCCATGGAATGCAGATCCGCTGTCAATGTAACTGAGGCAGGGAAGATTCCCTTCTTATCCTTACCTTCACTTTCACCATATAACTGTTTCCACCATTCTCCGATATACTGGACGGAAGGTTCATAGCTTGCTGTGATCTCAATACTCTTGCCTTTCCTTAAAAGGATGTTTCTGACTGCTGCATACTGCAGTGCATCATTTTCTTCAAAGGCATTCTCAAGGCAGACTTTTCGCATGGATGCAGCGCCGGCCATCAGCTGTTCAATATCTGCACCGCTGACTGCAATCGGAAGCAGACCAACCGCAGTAAGAACAGAGAAACGACCACCTACATCATCAGGCACGATAAATGACTCATATCCCTCTTCTGTTGCCAGGCTCTTAAGTGCGCCTCTTGCTTTATCTGTTGTGCAATAAATCCTCTTCGCAGCTTCTTCTTTGCCGTATTTCTCTTCAAGCATCTTCTTGAAAACTCTAAAAGCAACTGCAGGTTCTGTTGTAGTTCCGGATTTGGAAATCATATTGATAGAAAAATCTCTGTCTCCAATAACATCCATCAATCCCTTAATATACGCACTGCTTAAATTATTACCGCAGTAATAAATCTCAGGTGTCTTTCTCATTGACTTTGGAATGATATTATAAAAATTGTGTCCCAGGAATTCATTGGCTGCTCTAGCTCCAAGATATGAACCACCAATACCGATAACAAGCAGGACATCTGAATCGCTCTGTATCTTTGCCGCCGCTTTCTGAATACGTGCAAATTCTTCCTTATCATAATCCACCGGAAGATCGATCCATCCAAGGAAATCATTGCCTTCGCCTTCACGGCTCAGAAGAAGCTTCTTCGCCTCCTCCGCAATACGCTTCATGGCTGTTATCTCGCCCTCACTAATATATTCGGCAGTTTTTGAATAATCAAATGTAACCTTATTTGCCATTTTTCTTCCTCCAATTTTATCTTTAATTAATTCTATTTAATCATACCAAATCAGATACTATTTATCAATAATTCGGACTATATTTTCAGCCCAGAAACTCCTTCAGCACATCTTCTACAATCTTCGCATCCACTGTACTGTCGACCGTTTCCGAACGTTCAGCCGGCATCCGTCGAACAGTTGTCGGACGCAGTCCCGGTTTTGTTCGGGATGCTGCTGTTTCTTTCAAAGCCCGGGCATAATGATCCGGTGTTTCTGTCTGTGGACCATAACCATATTCTCCGTCCAGCTTGCTCTTCAAATAATTCTCCAGATAATCACAAATCGCATTCAGCGTGATCACCTGCAGACGTTCAACACTAAAAATCTTCCCGGTCAACCGCAATCCCAATGCCAGAACCAGTCCTATGCCAATATCCATCAATGCAGGCCCCGTCTGCATGGTCGCCTGAAATCTGTAAATACCGCGGATAAGTCCCGTCAGCATAACGGCACCCATCATAAAGTTCCCTGCTTCATTCCAGCTGTACAATGCCAACGGTCCAACCCTATGTAATGCAAGATATCTTTTTACAAGTGCCTCCGCATTGCCCGGACGCATACCCAGCTTATAATAACTGCTGTACTTCTGCCTTATATAATGCAGCATCGGATAATCCGATGTTCCACACAACTGTGCCTCTCTTGCAAGCCTTCCATAAAATATACGGCTCAATATGCTTCCCAACAGACCTAATCCAGTCATCCCAAGCATAAGATACAATGGCCATCCCTGTAAAACGATCCATTCTTTCATAATTAAGTGCCCCCTTCATTTTATTTGCACTTAATTATAATCAATATTGTGCCCTTTGCCACTTGCAATTCATCAACATAACCTGACGGAATCTTTCTTTTTCCTGTCGTCTTCCCGACATTGCTGTCCATAAGCCTAATACTTCGTCAAATCGTGACTGAATTATTGAAGCTGGAATAATACCTATGCAAGCTTTGCAGCGGCAGCTTCCACCAGTCTCACGGTATGTTCGATTGCTTTGGCTTCAAACTCGGAATAATCCATATGTGCACTTCCATCAGCTTTATCTGAAATTGCTCTGATAATAACAAAAGGAATCTGGTTCAGCCATGCTGCCTGCGCAATCGCTGCGCCTTCCATCTCTGTGCAGTATGGTGCAAACATTCTGACCAGTCTGTCCTTCACATCGCCATCGGAAATAAACTGGTCACCACTTACAACACGACCTTCAAATACACCAATTTCAGGATTCACTTCACGACATGTTTCTGCGATCAGACTGCGCAGTGAAGCATCGGCCTCAAAAGTCTTCTTACCCATCAGTGGAATCTCAGCCGGTTCATACCCAAATCCTGTTGCATCCATATCATGCTGCAGTGCATCTGTTGAAACAACAATGTCACCAATATTAATCTCCGCTCTCAGGCTGCCAGCCACACCTGTATTGATCACCGCTTCTACCTGATAGCAATCTGCAAGAATCTGTGTGCAGACAGCAGCATTGACCTTGCCGACACCGCATTTTACAATAACAACATCTTTGCCGTTTAAAATCCCGACATAGAATTCCATGGAAGCTCTCTTATCAATCTTCTTCACTTCCATTTTCTCTTTCAGGATGTTCACTTCCTGATCCATTGCACCTATAATACCTAACATATTCTGAAATCCTCCAAATTTTCAAACTTTCAATCCTATTTTACTATGAAAGTGCAGGAAGTCAAGAGAACAATCTGGCCATTCAAAAACTGCAAAGACCGCTTTGAATTTGCGCCATTATCTGATATAATGCATTAGAAACCAAATAAAAATACATTAATATTTAAAGAGAGGTTATTTAATTATGAAATACGCTACAAGCAGAACATGTTCCCGTGAAATTGATTTTGAAGTTGATAACAACAACATCGTAACAAGCTGTGAATTCATCGGCGGATGTATGGGAAACACACAGGGTGTTGCACGTCTTGTTGTTGGCCGTAGCGTTGACGACGTCATCAAGACACTTGAAGGCATCAACTGCGGTAATCGCGGTACATCATGTCCGGATCAGCTTGCTCAGGCCTTAAAGGCTTACAAAGCCAGCCATCAGGCATAATTTGTAACTGTTCAGAGCCAAGCGGATTTATGTTCAAAAGTGCGAAGCATGCTTGCATGAATGAACACTCTTGAACATAAATCCATTTGGCGGATACGCCACACCGACAAAATGCGAAGCATTTGGAGGTTAGCTCTGAACAGTTACCATAATTTTATAAATTATCATCACAAAGGAGCCGTGAATTATGAAAAAAATAGTTTTAACAGGCGGTGGAACGGCCGGTCATGTTACGCCTAATATTGCTCTGATGCCGGAGCTGAAAAAACGCGGCTACGATATTTCCTATATCGGGTCTTATGAAGGCATGGAAAAAGGCATGATCATGGAGACAAAGACACCCTATTACGGAATTGCCACCGGTAAGCTCCGCCGATATTTCGACCTAAAGAACTTTACTGATCCCTTTAGAATCATCAAAGGTTATTTCGAGGCACGTTCCCGATTGAAGAAGATTCATCCGGATGTAGTCTTTTCAAAAGGCGGATTTGTTGCCGTTCCTGTTGTCCGCGCTGCACATGCCCTGAAGATTCCTGTGATCATTCACGAATCCGACATGACACCCGGCCTGGCCAACAAACTCTGTATCCCTGTTGCCTCCAAAGTTTGCTGCAATTTTCCAGAGACGCTTAAGTATCTGCCTTCCGATAAGGCTGTTCTCTCCGGTTCTCCCATCAGAAGTGAACTCTTTGAAGGTGACCGCAGCCGCGGACTTCATTTCTGTGGCCTGACATCTGATAAACCGGTTATCCTGATTATGGGTGGGAGCCTTGGTGCCGTTGCTGTCAATGAAGCAGTTCGCGCTGTACTTCCGGAATTATTAAAAGATTTTCAGGTGATCCATTTATGCGGCAAAGGCAAAACTGACAAATCGCTCAACAATGTGACCGGTTATGTGCAGTATGAATTCATCAAAGAAGAACTTCGCGATCTTCTTGCTGCTGCAGATCTCATTATATCCCGTGCAGGTGCCAATGCCATATGTGAAATTCTCGCACTCCGCAAACCGAATATTCTGATTCCTCTGCCAGCAGCTGCCAGCAGAGGCGACCAGATTCTGAATGCAGAATCTTTCCAGAAACAGGGCTTTAGTTATCTTCTCCCTGAAGAAGAGATTACAAACGAGAAATTCCTTGACACAATTCATCAGGTCTACTCCGACCGTGAGAATTATCAGAAGCAAATGGCATCAAGTCAGCAAAATCAGGCAATTCCAATTATCGCTGATCTGATCGATCAGTTAGCCTCTGTCTGATCCTGAATACCGAATCTAAAAAGCACGACAGAAATGATCAGTCACTGTTTATTCCTGATTATCATTTTCTCTGTCGTGCTTTTGCTTATATCTAATGATTCATTTTTATTTAATGGATTGCCTGACCAATCTTCTCTGCCAATTGTGCCTGTACTTCAGGATCTGAAGTATGCGGCTCCCATCCGATTACCTGACCATCATCCTTGTACCTCGGAATGATATGCATATGAAAATGGAACACAGTCTGGCCTGCTGCTTCGCCGTTGTTCTGTACAATATTCACGCCATCACAATTCAAAGTTTCTTTCATGGCAGATGCCACTTTCTTAGCAAGAACAATCAAATCTCTTAATATGTTTTCATCAATCTCAAAAATATTAGCATAATGCTGTTTAGGCAAAATCAGGGCATGTCCCTTTGTTGCCGGTGACAGATCCAACAGTACTCTGAACTGTTCATCCTCGTATACCGTCGATGAAGGGATATCACCACCTGCTATTTTGCAAAAAATACAATCTCTGTCGATCATCTTGATTACCTCCTGATATTTTTGCATTTTCAATGCTCTTAATCTCCATTTTACCACGACTGAAAAATCTTAACAGCTTTTTTTTTAATTTTCTGTCACAAAAAAGCGGAAACAGGCTTTTATTATTATAGATACTTTTTCCTTATTAAATCATCACAAAGGAGGTTTTCAGATGACTTACGATTCCACCAGAGGCAATGCTTCACTTCGACATGAAATTAATAATTCTCTGACACTGATTTCCAGCCGGCTTCAGCTGCTTGCAGCCCGATACGATTTCTTGAAAGAAGATTCAGACTTCACTGAAATCCAGAATGATCTTTCAGATATCCAACGTCTGCTGAATTACGACCGGACTGCACGTCAGCCCCAACTGACACTATGCAGTCTGCAGCCTCTGCTTAATGAGCTTTATACATCCTTTTTGCCCGTTCTGCACGCACAGCATATTGCCTTATATCTTCACATTGCTCCCAATCTGCCTGCCATACGGGCTGATCTGTCACTGATTCGACAGGCACTCATTAATCTTCTGAAAAATGCAGCCGAAGCTTCGCCTGACGGCGGTCAAATTACCTTATCTGCTTTCTCCGATGACTGCAATCATCTTATGCTTTCTGTCAGTGACACCGGCAACGGCATGACACCCGAACAGCAGGCCCACATTTTTGAGCCTTTTGTGTCCTATAAGACAGGCGGCACCGGGCTTGGACTTGCAATCGTTCAATCCATCGTTTCTGCCCATCACGGTCACCTGTCTGTAAAATCCCTACCAGGTTCCGGCAGCTCGTTTTGTATTCTGCTTCCGATACCGCTTTCTCCTGTAGAGAAGTCCGCCCAATAAAGCACCGATCACAAAACCACTGATATGTGCCATATTATCAATACCTGCACTCATCACACCATGATAAATCGAGAATCCGGCAAACAACATCAACTGATGACTATTTAAATCTTCCAGTTGTCCTCTGTTTCTTATAACAATAACCAAAAGTGCACCGACAACACCAAAAATAGCCCCGGAAGCACCTCCCGATACACTGTATTCATCTTTCATCATACTCCAGACTGCTGACACTGCACTTGATCCCACACCGGCTGCCAGATAAACAATTAAATACTTAATCTTCCCAAGTGCTCTCTCAAGATTATCACCAATATAGGCCAATACAAGCATATTATTCAACAAGTGACTGATTCCAAAATGAATAAATGTACATGTCAGCAGTCTGTAATACTCATGTTCCTCAATAATTGCCGGCCAGAAACTGGCACCATGATTATACATAAATCGGACATCTGTTGTATCTCCCAGAAAACTGAGTCCCGCAAATACCAGTACATTAATCACAATAATCAATGTATTCACAGGTGACATCTGCCATAAAGCGTTTCTTCTATATCCTCGATCATATTGCTGCATACTTTCCTCCATCATTGATTGCCTGAATTTTCAGATGATATAGAAGAATCATACCATATTCGCTTACAATTGTCGAATACTCATCGGGCAGTTGTTTTCCCCTTACGATATACAAACAAGCAGACGCCGATCAGCAGCAGAGCGGCTGCCAAAAACAGAATGTCAGGTAAGACCAATCCATCACCGCCTGTCATCGGTAATACTAAATTTCCTGCATTTGATATCTCAAAAATTCTGTCATACAATTTAAATACCTGCTGATTTTCATCATAGACCAGCTGACTTTTATCAATTTTTAGTTTTTCAACGTCCTGCTCTGTTAATACCATCGGCAGCACGATTTCCATTGGTTCTTTCAGCAGCTGCTGTCCGTTTCCTGTTTTTTCTTCCTTTAACCAGTATTTCCCCGGAAGCAGCCCCGAAAATATTATCCTACCATCTTGACTCGTCTGACTTTCCAGGATTTTCTGTCGACTTTCATCGTACAGACCAAATATCACATTCTCCAACGGCTTTCCATCTGCGGAGGATTTCATAATCTGTATACTACATTTATGCAATTCATTTGTCACCCTGAAAACAGGATTACTGTATTTCAATCCGTCTTCTCCCAAAAACGATGCACTTTCACCGCCATCTGCCAGATTGATGATAACTGATTCCCCAGGGTAATTGTTCAGCCGTCTTCCATCAGCATCATCGACATACCCCTGCAGCAAATAGCCTTCTGCTGCCTTTGTTTCTCGAATTGCAATTGTTCCAAGAGGCAGTACCGCCTTCCCCATCCTATCCCTGAAAAGTTCGTCACTCTTTTCTGCAATCAGATATGTATCCTCTAATTCCGCCTTATACGAAGTGTTCTGACCATCAAATGTTTTTTTCACAGCAACAACCCAGGTCTTTAATGGTACCTTATCGGAAATGTTTTCCTTTGTTACCCCTGTTTCTCTGTAATAATCAATGGTAAATTCCGCTCCTGTTAATGGAATTGTATCAGATACTGATGCACCATCCAATGCTGATTTTTCAATTCGAAACTGTCCCCAGCTGATGATTGGCTCATCTGTCAATGTTATCACGGTTGTCTCACCCTCATTTATCATTACTTCATGAACAGCATCATCTGTTCTATACCCGGAAGGCTTCTTTCTCTCTTTGACATAGTATGTTCCCGCAGCAAGTGATGTCAGTGTATTGGACCATCCACTTTCACCCGTGATCAGATTACCCACACTATTGGTACAGTTTCTATCTGTATAAACCCCATATTCTGCATTTAACAGTGTATAACAGGGATTCCCACCTGTAAGTGCCTCATCAGATGACTTCTTAAGCAGCTGCAGATGACCGCTATTTAATGTATTGGTGAACGTAAACTTCCAATGACGCGTCCCGGCTGTACTCTCTGTTGTCTCCGCTGTATACCCCGCTGCCTATCGCTCTGTAAACATATAATAAATATGTCCGCCTGCGGAATCTTTCTGCGGAAGATCTGAAACTGTAAACTGCCATTCATTTTCCGCATTTAATATGACCGTTTTTACAAGCACAGCTTTATCCCCTTTACTTTGGCCTCGATACAAATCTACCATCAGTTCTGATGGCCTTTTCCCATAAATATTATCACTGTCATTCCATACTTTTTCAGCCGTCATCGTTACAGACTGCGCTGTTATCTTCAGATAGGTATAAGGACCTTCCTTTCATCGCCCGAAAAACGAAAAAAGCAGTACAGCCATAAACAAAAAAGGAATGAAAGGGAAAGCTCTGTTTTTTCCGCTTTTTCTTATAACCATCAACCAGAGTCCATAACCGGCGCTTAGAAAACACGCCTGAGAAAACAGAAGCAATATCTCATACCAGCCGATCAGCATCCCCATTGCTGCGACAACAATGCCGTCCCCTTCTCCGATTTTTCCATTTGTCCATCGACTCATCATAACCATCATCATTCCGGGAATCCATCCTGTTAAAACTGAAAAAAGTGTTATTTTTCCCCTTACAATACCAATTCCCATCAGTATCAAAGTGCAAATAAGCACCGGTCCTATATAAAATCTGCTTTTTCTTATATCCGCTATCAATGGATATAGCAGCAATATCATGCACGCACTAAGCATCTCCACCTCCATTCACTCCACATCGTGAACATGGCCGAAGGCCGCTTTGCTCTGCCTCCTTCTGGCTCATGCCATCCATTGTTCGTTTCAACCCGCTGCAATGGCGATCCGTATGCCAGGCGGTTCCCATATCAGTAATAAAAACTGTCTTGTTTTTATCACTTACATGTCCGCATCTCTCACATTGCACATAACGCGCTCCGTATTGATTTCTTAAATGCTGAACCGATGACATCGAACAGGCATGAATGGACAAAGCAAGATACGTACATGATAAATCTCTATGATAAACAGAACCATTTTCAGCCACATAAACCTGTCCTGATTGTCCATATTCACCTGCACCGCTGTACATTTCCGCAGATTCCCCTGTCCACGGCCGTATATAAACGGTTTCCACAGTCCAAATTGTTCGTGACGGCAGCAAATATCCGGGCATTCTTATACCAAATCGGATGGACAGCTTCATCAGACGCCCTTGTTCAGACGATTCTGCCCTCGGAATAAGGCCTGCATATCCGCCTGCTATATCATCGCTGTCTATACCGCTCCCGCCTATTTCCGAATAAAACAGCTGATATAAGGTTCCCTGATCCACACCTTTTTCAGATCGACTGTACGCAGCTATTTTTCTTCCTGTCATACATAAATAATGATTCACCTGACTGCAGACAGACATCGCATGAAACAAACCTGATAATAAAAGCATAGCACTTAGAAATATCGGCAGGATCAGCGCCGCCTCCACAGTCAGACTGCCCGCAAAGGAGGCGAAGGAGACTGCTCTTTTTTTACTGTTATCTGTTTCTCCGATTGCCTTTTTATTTTTTAAATATTTCTTCCACTGAACACCTTTTTTTAAAATTTGGGTTGGGATCGTGCATTTGACTGCATTATATATTTTTTTAAAGTGTCCCGTGTATGAGAAAATAGGTGTGTGTGACTTGTAAAAAAAGAGCATTCTTCTTCGCCTCCTTTCCGTAAAATCAATAAGCATATTCTGTATGAAAACGATACTGTATCTTCTGCGGATATTTCCAAAAAAATGGCGTCACATCAATTTTTCCCGAAAAGCTGGCCTTTACGGCACAATTTTTCAATTGAAAGTTTTCATAACCTTTCATCAGCCACACATTGTTCTCTATCAGCTGTGTCATTCTGATGATTTTTTTCTCTGTCGGTGTCAGCATTAAAAACAACATCAGATATTGATGATAATCCCATCCTTTTGTACCTGATTTGAAATATTCAGAGGCTTTTCCGCCGCCTGCGGCAGCATGCAGCAGCTGTTCAACGGACATATTCCATGTATTTCTGTCCTTCATTAAAGGGACTTTGCCGCCCTCTGCCAGCCCTGCACAATCCACGGCCGCCTCTGCCGAAGCCCAGCAGATCATTAATAATAATTTCAGCACCTCTCCCGCTACAGGAATCATTCCTGCTGCAGACAGCCCCTGCACAACCCGCTGAAGATCTGCATCTTTATCCGGGCTTAAATACAGATAAGCCAGATTCAAAATCGTCCGAAGCGTAAAACATGCTGTCACGGCACTTTCCAGATTTTCCCTGTCTGAAGCATGACCAAAGGCAATATACTCTATCTCATAATTCAAAGCGGTATCTTTTGATTTTCCGGAAGGCCGGCTGTTTCGCAATGTTTTAAACTGATCATATATATACATGTTCAGAATCATCTGATCGCTCTGATTTTTTACTCCCGACTGTATCTGTGACAAAAGATTCTGACCTTTTACCGCTTCCGCTACTTCTTTATACCGATCAAATCGAACAATGACATTGCTTTTTTTCTCCTCCGAGGTCTGCCATGAGCATCTTGCTGTGCTTATTTTTTGCTTTGAAACCGCCTGATCCCCCATAACAAGTTCCAGAAGACCGCCTTTAAGCCATCTTGTAATTCCGCCTCTCGGATCCTCCATCTGAATCTCTGTATCCTTTGGCGTATTCCCGTCATCTTTCTTGTTCGCTTCCTGTTCTTCCGCCTCCATTCTTTCTCCCTTTGACTCTAACTGCCTGCAATAATCACCAACGGGTTCGTCTGTATCCATCCCTGACAAATCCGAAAAGAAACGACTCACTTCCTCACTGCCTCTCTGAATTGTCCTCGCCTCTTCGTATAATTTCACCTGCTCCATCAGTGCTTTCCAATCATTATCCTTAAAACCGGTCCATTCATCAACCTCAACTTCCTCAATCGCACCAGCCATCTGAAACAGCCTTTTTGTCTTTCCCTCTCCTGTTATATTTAACTTGAGATAATCATCAAATTTTTCAAGCTGACTGTTCTTTTCTCCATGGTTCACACCGAAAAGACTGTAATAATCCGCCAAAGGCTGTATATACCCTGCAAATACCATCTCCGCAGCCATATCAGCATATCGTTCTCCTTCCGTCCTCAAAATATATAGCCTGTCTGATTCCAGAAGCACTAGAAGAAACGACATCACCAGCATAAAGACAAGGCTAAAATAAACCGTCATAACGCCTTTCTTCATCATATAGAATTACTTTGACTGGTTATTTTCTTAAAAATAGAATTTACAATAGATGTCAGCTGCTGTTTAAATATAATGACCAGTCCGATCAGTACCACAATAATTTTTACCCCTTCTCTGGTAGCCCGCATAAACACTGGCTCTATCATCAGCGTCACTCCGAAGTTTCTGTCTTTTTCTGCCCATTTTCCGTGAAACTGTGTACATTGTGCATTAGGTAAAACGTCCAAATCCATAACCTTAATGATTTCTATATAAAGCAAAACAGCCGAGATATGTTCATACCATCCGCTGTCAGCTATCTTTCTTATTTGATTATTTATTTCTTTTGCTTGTTTAACTCTTTTGTTAATTCCTCGATCTTTTTCTCTAATCTGCTATTTTCACTCTCTAATTCCCTGATTCTTTTTTTCAACTTCATAACTGTACTCTTCAAATTAATGTTTGTATTCTCCAACGCTCTATCGAATATAACTTTCTTCGGATTGTAGCATTCCCCCTGTTGAAGCTGTGCATCATCTAACGCTTTTCTGACTTCCGGATTTCTGTAAAAAAAACTTTTTGCAAATCCAGTATTTTTTGCTAACTCAGTTACCGAAATCCGCTCTTTTCTTTGAAGCATTTTTTCAATCTCACTTATAGCAACATCTGCTTTCTGTCTGCTTTTAGCCTGGTTCATCGCAACCATTTTATCGTATTTCATATCCATCTGCTCCCTTTCATTTACAATTTTTTCAGAACGGAGACTTCTTTCCGACTTAACCGTTTATTCAACTTCTCTACCTCTTGTTGTAACTGCTTATTTTTCTTCTGCAATTCCTGATTCTGTTCTGATAGTTTCTCATTTTTCGTTTGAGCTTTTAATAATTCAAGTTTCAAATCAACCATCGAATTTTCAAGTTGTCTGTCCATTATAACCGGATGTTGGTTCTTAAAGATCGCTTCCTGCCTGTGGATGGCATCGTCTAACTCACGCCTCACCATCTGATTTTTATAAAAAAATCCTCTGGAAAGCCCCGTTCTTTTTACTAACTCTGCAACGGTAATCCTTTCCATACTATCAATCATACCAGAAATAGCCTTTTTTGCAATTTCCATCTTCCTTTGGCTCTCGGCCTGTGTAATCTCTATCATTTTGTCATATTTCATAGTCATCCCATCCTTCTATGATATCTAATAGGATCATATCTATTTTTTCTCTTGCGGCTCTTGTCTCATCTGCCATGAGCTTATTGCCTATTTTCCGGTAGTAATGCACCGATTGTGTTGAAGTATGCCCCAGTAGTCTTGCTATCATCCAGTCATCCACATGCATCTCCGTCAGTTTCTTTCCATAGCAGTGTCGGAATATGTGTGTTCCAAACTGTAGCAGCTCGCCATTATCATCCCGGATATCTTCCTGGCGTATCATTTTCATGATCTGATTTTGGATCATACTATATTGATAAGGTTTTGTTGGATCATTCTTTTTTACAAAAATGTATGTTGTTTCTCCATACCGCTCTTTTGTATAATCAATCGCTTTCATGATGAGCCTTGCCACTTCTTCACTGATAGCCTTTTCATGCCTCCTTTTGTTTTCACATTCAGCATAGCATATCAACTTTGAGATAACTCTGAGGCAACTCTGATTTTTCTCTGAGATTTTGGTAATAAAATAGTCAGGAACGGTTTCTTGAGTTATAATAAGCACGAGGAGGTGTCACATGAATGACAAAGTAATCCTTGTTGTGGATGATGAAATTGATTTATTGGAAATGATACAGTCTATTTTTGAACGTGCCGGTTTTTTTAATATTTTAACTGCATCTTCAGGCACAGAAGCATTAAAGATATGGAAAGAACGGCAGCCAGATATGATAATTCTTGACATAATGATGCCAGGGATTGATGGATTGTCCGTGCTAAGAGAGGTACGGGAAACAAGTAATATTCCGGTTCTCCTGCTGACAGCCCGTGGTGAGGCTGAAGATCGAGTAGCAGGATTAGAAGTTGGAGCTGATGATTATCTGGTAAAACCGTTTCACCCAAAAGAACTGTTACTACGAGTACAGGTAATTCTGAACCGGACATATCCACAGAAAGAACGAAAAATATATTTAGAGGCTGCTGTGGTTGATCTTGAAAAGGCCGACGTCCAGCGCGGCGAAAATCAATTCCCACTAACAGGAAAGGAATTAACGCTATTAGAAAAACTTGCTGAAAATGCAGGGCGTATTGTAACAACAGGTTCCTTGTGTGGAGCAGTATGTGGTGAATTCTGGCAGGGATATGAAAGCACACTATCCACTCATATCCGCCATCTGCGGGAAAAGATTGAAGAAAATCCTTCAAAGCCAGTTTCGCTTGTAACAATTAAGGGTGTGGGTTATCGGCTTAATATTAAGGGGGCGAAATGATGAATGCCGTAGAACGTTTTTTTCGCCGCTATATATTTTCTACCATCGGAATCATAGCCCTCTTTTTTGCCGTTAATTTGCTATTGGTGGGGATGTTCTTCATTATTGCATATCTCAATGGTGTCGCAGATTCCAATTTCCCAATCGAAGATTTTTCCAACCATATTGTTGTTGAGGACGGAAAACTAAGCGCGGATACGCAGGCCCTTGAAATATTACACCATGCCGATGCCTGGGCTATGATCCTAAATGATGACGGCACCGTTATATGGGAAGATGGCCTGCCGGAAGAATTACCGCGATCATACACCGCAACAGATATAGCCATGTTCAGCCGTTGGTATCTGGACGATTATCCTGTGAATATCTGGAAACGGTCTGACGGGCTATTGGTAATCGGTTTTGTCCCCGGAAGTGTTCTCAATCACTACATTTCAACAAATACGGCTTATGTATGGCCGCTATGTATCGGGATTGGCATTGCGTTCATTATCAATATTCTCTTAATGGTTTATTTGTTTGTACGCAACGCACATCGGGTAGAAAAATCAATGGAACCTATCTTAAACGGTATTCAATCGCTTTCACAGGGGAAAGAGTTCCATTTGGAAGAAAAGGGCGAATTGGCTGAAATAAACGCTGGACTAAATCGTGCTGGCGAATATCTGATTAAAAAAGACAACACCCGTGCTGAATGGATACGGGGAATTTCCCATGATATTCGCACACCGCTTTCTATTATATTTGGTTATGCCTGTGAAATCGAAGATAATTCCAGCTTACCTCTTTCCACGCGGAAACAGGCAACGGCTATACGGCAAAAAAGTGAAAAACTGAGGGCACTTATTACAGACCTGAATTTAACTACTAAACTGGAATACTCCATGTATGCCTTAAAGAAAAAAACGATCAATGCCGTAGAATTAACCCGGCAGGTTGCAAGCGAATTTTTGAATGAGTTGCCGGAACAATATGAAATTGAAATAATAGAGGATAGCCCAGACAAGCCCGTTTTTCTAAATGGTGATGATTCCTTGCTTTACCGGATGTTAAGCAACCTCATAGGCAATAGCATCGTACACAACCCCAATGGGTGTAAGATTACACTTTGTGTTGGAGTGGATGTTGACAGTTGTTATTTTGAAATCCGTGATACAGGATGTGGAATAAACGACTCACGTATGGCATTGCTGAATAGTGGCGTGTCCATATCCAGCACCCAAGAGGAAAACAACGGTGCAGATCACGGCCTGGGGCATAAAATTGTACGGCAGATTGTAAAAGCCCATCATGGGAAACTTCATTTTTTGAAAAACTCCCCTCACGGGCTAATCATCAAAATATCTTTACCATTAAAATGATCCGTATTTAAACTCCCCCAAAATCAGCTCACTTGAGCTATTTCAGGGGAGTTTTTTCAGCACAAATCCTCTTTTGCGAAAAGGTACAACCGAATTTTCTGTTTTGCGGAAAAGTTCTGACACCCTCTTAGTTATGCGAAAAGGTGGGGGCTTCTTTTTCAGAAGTTTACCCCACCCTTTTATTCTTCCATGAGTATGAACCATTCGTCCAAGAAACACACAAATTTTATGTACTCTGATTTCTGCATGAGCCGGTTTTTTCCCACATATAGGGCTTATTTCGGGCTTTTCTACCACATAATGTACCCTCGAACCGTTTTCAAGCCCGATACTTCGTGAAATCAGACACCATTATACACTAATGTTATATTCCCTCATCAGGTTCTTCTTCATCTCCTACTATCCTTTCCGCTTCCTCCATCGGAAAGTTCGGTATCTCCTCCAGCAGTTTCAGAGCTATCTCCTGCTTTAAATCCTCATCCACGTAACTCTTTACACTGCCGTCCGGCTGCTTTTCTTTCACTGTGGCAAGCTCTGTCATATAATCATCGTAATATGCCATAATCTTTTCCGTTGCCCATTTTTCCCCGGCAACTGCCGCTTTGATGATTTCATAAGTCAATGTATTCTGCTGATCCTCCATGCTCCGTACCTCCAAGTTGATATACTGCTAACAACATACCATATCTGTGAGAAAAAACATCCGCCAGTCACTGACAGATGCCCTCACACCCTAATACACTTTCCCTTTAATACACTTCATCAAAATACCCAATAAACACCGACATCCGAATCAATCCATCTTTCATTGAAAACGTCACATTTTCCGCCCGGTCTGCGATCTCCTTTAGCAGCGTCAGCGCCTCCCGATCACAAAACTCAAAATGCTCCAGGTACAGATCAATGGTCGCCTGCCATTTCTGATAATCTACCTCGCCCCGGATTCTTCCTCCGAACTGCCGGACGTAAGCATCACACTCGCCAAGCAGGTATTCATAATCTGCTTTTTCTTTGGGAACCACACGCTTTGGGATTTTATCCATTTCTTCCTGGTACTTCTGAAAGAATCCAACCTCCATCAATGTGTCCAGAAAATCCTTTCCCTCTGACTTATCGCTTCGCTCCCTGAATTCCTCTCCGTAGTCTTTTTCATATATTTCGTTTTCCATGCTTCGCACCCTTTCCTGTAGAATAATTTACCACTACGGGTAGGATGTTACCATAGATTTCTTATTATTCGTTGTCATGAAAGATAACTTTATGGGTCTATATTGATAAGTTTATCAGTCTTTTCTTTAAATCCCGAATCCTTCTGCCCATGCTTTCAGTTCTTCCGCACTTGCATCCGCAGGGAATCGCTTTCCTTCCTTTAATTCCGCTCCCGGACAGGAAACCGCCAGTTCCTTGTTTGTGTTCCCCATACCACTGCTGCCCGAAGTTGCCAGTGGAATAATCGTCTTTCCAGTCAGTTCATATTGCTCCAGAAACGTGTTCACAATAGTCGGAGCGACGTACCACCAGATAGGGAAGGCTGTGAAAATCACGGAATACTGCTCCATGTTCTCCACTTTATTTGCAACGGCAGGCCGGAATGATTTATCATTCATTTCCACACTGCTTCGGCTCTTTTTATTCATCCAGTCCAGATTCGCATCCGTATATGGAACCTCCGGCTGAATCTCATGTAAATCTGCTCCGATAGCCCCTGCAAGCCGCTCCGCCAGTTTTGCTGTTACGCCGCTGGCACTGAAATACGCTACTAATACCTTGCTCATAATCAATCCCTTACCTTTCCTGAAACCTATATTTTATCGCTGCGTTTTACCATAGAATACCATAAAACCGAGACAAATGCACCCTATCGTTTTTTGAGTATGGGTAATCGTTAAATTTGAACCCTCAACGCTCAAAGGGTGCATTGTATCAATTTATGGTACGCAAGCCAGTAAGAGAGTATGCCTATACTTATCTATATAAATAATGAGAATGTTGTAGAGACATGACACCTTGCTGTTCGTGCAAAGTGCCATGTCTCCTCCTTGTTTTTAATTCTTGCCTATATATTGCAGTTTAATATGACACTACCCCATATCCCATGATACAAGAATAATTAAGATCATAGTTGTTCTGCTTTACGGCATTTCCGGAATTTCCTTCCACCGTATAGACTCTGCCGCCCTCACTTTTTTCTACAATACCTACATGGTCGGACTTGCCATCTCCATCCCAGTCAAAGAAAATAATCATCCCTGCGGTTGGGCTGCTTCCTGCAGCCTGCCATTTTCCTTTTCCCTGGAACCAGTCTACTCCATCTGTACAGAGAGAAAATCTTGGGACAGCACCGCTCTCTATGAGGCCGCTCTGATCCGCACACCATGAAACAAAGCAGGCGCACCAACTGACATGACTGTCAAATCCATACCACGACCAGAACTTGTCTCCACCTACATTCCCTAACTGCGTCAGTGCTACAGATACGATCTGCTCGTTTCCGAACAAAGCTGCAAACGGATTTCCTCCGGAATAATAGCGAAGCACATGGGGAACGTACTCCGGATCCCCATACCTTGCCCATCCATGGGAGGCTGCCTGCTGTTGGGAAAACAGCAGTGCATTGGCTTCACTATATCCCCCGTAATTTCTTACCGCCCATGATATGTACCCGTTTCCATAGTTATATCCCTGCAGCGACAGTTTCAGCTTGTCCATGTCCTGCGGGCTGGTGCAGCCAGCCTCCCGGACACAGTCTGCATAATATTGCACTCCAACCTCTATGGAATATTCCGGATCTGCAATGGCTCCGGGGCTGTTTGGATACCGTGTATTGTAAGGACATTCACTGGACTGCATCGGATCCGTTCCATTCCCTCCGGATTCCTGCATCATGATCGCCTGGATCACAGGGACATATTCCGGGATACCATATTGGCTGGTATACTTTTGAATCGTTGCCGTATAGGCCAGTACCTGCTCACTTAAAGATGCGCTGCTCTGTGAAGAACTGTAGGCAAAGACACCGCCAATGACGCCAACAATCAGGATCAGTACAATGAACATGGAACCAGCTCCGGCCGCCAATGCGACAAGCCCATTCCGGACAGCTTTTACCGCAGCCTCCACCGCACGTTTGAACCGCACCACTGCGGATGCTGCCTGTTCTGCCCGTCTTGCGCCCTGCTGCATATTATGGATGGCAGTCCGCTTTGCAGCCTTGGCCGCCTGTGCCTTTCTCTGTGCAGATGATATCTTTTGCATGGTACTTCCCGGCACGGTCTGAGGCTTTATGATCCGGGGTGCTTTCTTTACCGACAGCCTGTCTGCTGACTTTACTTTTGGTGGCTGTCTGGATGCCTGTTCCCGCACGGTTCGTCTGGCATTTTCCCTGGTACGGATGGTCTGGCCTCTGCCCGTCCTGCCGGAATCCTGGATCATGGTATTTTTCTCTGCCTGATGCTCCAAAGACTGGTTCTGTACCTTTTTCCTGGCCGCATCTTTTCTGGCTCTTTCTTTTGTACGCACCCGTCCCTTTTCCACGGCATCTTCCGATCCCTGCCCGGAATGCGCATCCATCCCTTTCTTCGCCCTTTCTGCTCCAGTACGTTTTTGCAGATTCTGATAGGTCTTTTGGGCTGCCTGTTTTCCGGCGGCATAAGAAACCTTTGTGGCTGTCCGGCCGCTTTCCTTTGCCCCTCTTTTCAGTACGCTTTCCACTTTATCACCAGCATACCCGGTCGGGGAATCCGGATGGTCCGCTGCATCGGATACTCTGGATCCCTGGAGAGATTTTTCCTTAGCCGCAAGCCCGGCTTCTTTCGCCAGCTCTTTTGGCATACGGGAAGCCTTTTCCAAAACCTTCGGTTTCCGGTCATGCTCTCTTGTTTTGATATCCTTCATATCTCACCTCCCATCCGCATATCCTGGAACCGATTATCGTTCTGGAGTGTTCCTGTGCTTTGCCCCTTTCTGGATCTTCGGCAGATAGCCCTCCAGTTCCTTTACCGCTTTTTGTACCAGCGGATGGTTCGCATAGGCCGGAATCATGTCAATGGATTCCTTATCGATCTGATCTGCCACTAAAAGCGGCCAGTGTATCCCTGAATAATCCGGGATTGCCGGATCCTGCAATTCAAACCCAATGCCGGGGATGTTGCAGGCATTCCGTTTCCGTATTTTTTTATAGATATCCACTGCCTGTGCCAGTGTCAGATTCTCATAACACTCTGAATAGTTTTCAAATTCCATGCATCCGGCTGTATAAAACCGGATGCTGGCTGTTTCCTGTTGCTCCATACTTCCTCCTTCCTGGCATCAACGCCTTATGTTTTTTATGGATTCAGCCCCTGTGCCTCCCCTGGCTTGGTCGTCATCAAGCGGTATAACGCTGTATTTTTCGGGAAGCTGTTTTCAAATGGCACGATATTGCCGGAACAGCGGATCAGGCCATGGCCGGCGCCCACATTCGTGATATACGATAACTGGTTATCCGAGATATTCAAAAGGTTAGCCAGTTCATCCCTGTCAGTCGTTGCCTGATTCAAAAGGATCAAAAATTCACTGTTTGCTAACATCAGCCTTGCGGTATCAGATTTTAAGAGTTCCTCCACATTCTGCGTCAGGCCGGTCACAAAGCCAGAATACTTTCGGATTCTTTTATACAGACGATAGAAAAAGTCGGCGCTGTACTCATACCGGAAAAGCAGATAAAACTCATCCGCAAAGATCCAGGTTGTCTTTCCCATCTTCCAATTCTGGATCACACGGTTAAAAATGGAATCCAGAGTGACCAGCATGCCAAGGGGCATCAGTTGTTCGCCAAGCTCCCGGATGTCATACGCAATGATCCGGCTTTTGGTATTGACATTGGTCGGCTGTGCAAAGGTATTTAAACTTCCGTTAATAAATAATTCTGAGGACAATGCCAGCCCTCTGGCTTCTTCCTCCGGCTGGAGCATCAACTGTCGGTAAAGATCCTTTAATGTCGGCACCTGCCCCTGATACCCATTGCGGATATAATCCCGGTAAACATCTGCCGTACAGCGGTCGAGGATGGATTTCTCTTTGGCTGAGAGATTACCCGCACCCACAAGCTGTTCGAACAGGGACAGGATGAATTCCGATTTCTCAATCAGCGGATTCTTGTCATTTCCATATGCGGAATCCATATCCATGGCGTTCAAATGGGTATCCGATGTAGCCGAGATTTTAATGACTTCACCGTTTAATGCTTCTACAAGGGAACCGAACTCTGACTCCGGATCCAGGATCAGGATATCGTCCTCTGTGGACAGTGCCAGATCCACGATCTCTTCCTTTGCGGAAAAACTCTTACCGGATCCGCTGACGCCAAGACGGAATGAGTTTCCATTCAGAAGCCTTCTGCGGTCTGCCACCAGCATATTTTTGCTGACCGCATTCTGCCCATAATAGATACCCCCAGGCTGCATGATCTCCTGTGTATGAAATGGGATCAGCACCGCTGTGGATTCTGTTGTCAGGGTACGCAGGGCATTGATCTTCCGGAGCCCATAGGGAAGCACTGTATCCAGCCCGTCCGCTTGCTGCCACTTCAAGGTGGAAAGCTGGCAGAGATGTTTTCTTGCCACAGAAAAAAGTGTCTCCGTATCGGAATCCAACTGCTCTTTGGTTTCTGCCATATGTACCATCGTCAGAAGCCCGAACATCATCCGCTGGTCCCTGGTCGTCAGATCCTCCAGCATTTCTTTTGTCTCTTTTCTCTGAAGCTCCATGTCATAAGGAACCACCGCAGAGAAGTTATTATTGGCATTCTGCCGCCTCTGCCAGTTCGTTACGTTGGTTTCCACACCAAGCAGCTTGTTCTGGATCTCACGCACCGCTTCATCGGTCGGCACTGGCAGAATGTCAATAGACAGCATCAGGTCCCGGCTTAGATCACACAGTTCTGACACCATATCGTCTTTTACATAACTGGCGTAATCCTGCATATAAAGCACACGCCCATATCTTCCATTGATCCGGAAGTGGTCGCTGTGAAATTCCATGCTCTCAGGACAGATCCAGTCCTTAAAACTATGCCCTTTCTTTGCAAAAGCTTTCAGGTCAAAGGGAACCGCAGACGGCTCATCCGTCTTAAAGAAATCACGAAATAGCTGCAGCCGCTCCCCGGCATCCAGTTCTTCTGCTACCGAGGACAGCTTTGCTAAATGGGTTACGATATCCGTTCCCACACGCGCAAAGTATGTCCGCGCTTCATCCACGTTCTTTTTATGGATGCTGACAGTAAGGTACCGCTCCTGATAGATACTGTTGCTGGTACCGCTGACTTTGGACAATAGCATGTCGTTATATTCCTGGCGGTAATGATCCAATCCATCCTCTTTCATCGGGATCAGCAGGGAATGCTCAAATTCCTCTTTATTGATCCTGCGGTTGTTCAGCGTGATCTTGGCGGATGAACCAGAATCCAGCGCATTCAAAAGTTCCGAATAATCGAGGAACATCTCCGTTTTATCCGCTTTGCTTGCGATGGCATAATTGATATCCGTAAACCGGAACGATTTTGAATATTTATTTCCCACCTGAAAGATGCCGTCCGGCCATATCCTGCGGATCGGAACCGCCTGCTGGACAGACTTTGGCACCCGAAACCGCTCTTTATCCATTTTTAATGCCTGACTCAGTGTTTTAATCAAAGGCATCCCCCCTTCCTTTTTTCTTCTTCACCTTTTTCTTTTTCGCCACATTCTCTTTCTTCCGTGTGATGGCCGTTCCGTCACCCCCGGTACGCTCCCCGGCAAGGATGCTTTCTTCCATGCAGGAATAGTAAAGGTTTTCCGGCTGGAAACTCAGCTTTTTCGGATACAGGATTTCAGATTTTATAAATGCCCATAAAAACTGTTCTGCGGTCATCCCGTGATATTTGAAAAATCCACAGGCTGCAAACGGGGCGGCCCCAAGCATGCACAGCCATCCCTGGATCTCATCGGGCAAACGCCCTTTCGTTCCAAAATAGATCGCCACCGCCGCAAGGATTGCCAGCACAGAAAATGCGCACTGCCTAAAATTCAGTCCAAAAAACATAGATTCCTGGTAATCCCGGATCTCCTTATTCATTTTTACTTCCATATTCGTTCCTACCTTTCTTTCTGTTCATGCTTTCTTTTCTTCGGTTTCGTTTCTTTCTTTAGGGCATCCTGCTCTTTTGCGTCCTGCTCTTTTCTTCTCTGGAGATATCCTTCTACGCCTTTTGGATCAAATTCCCTTAATCTCTCCATGTCAAAAGCCACTTTTGCATAGGCACAGTAACCGGAGAATCCAATTTCCGGCAGAACGACACCCAATTTATGCTTTTTAATAAATCTCAGATTCTCTTTGCTTAAAAAATGATCAATGTATGCCTCATTGGGTTCTGGCGGGATCATGCTGCTCATTGGCAGGTTTACTGTCAGCTTCCCAAATTGGTCGAAGCCTTCTTCCGTTTTGTTATGAAGGCCGATATAGAGGCATCCGTTGTCTGCATAGGATGACACCTCAAGCTCCAATTCCTCATGCCCGAATTCCCAGTCAAATCCCAATGTTTTTATTTCATCCATTTCCTTATCCTCCTACAATCCCATGATCTCCTTAACGATCCGGTCAGATGCCTTGACCGCACCTACAAGGATCAGCAGGTTAAACACCAGCTCGCCCACATAATTCCAGACAATCGTCACCGCCGACAGGCTGGTATCCGACACGGCAGGCGTGCTGGATGTGAATACTGAAAATATGATACAGGCCAATGCAATGATCGCTCCCTCCAGACAAACTCCCGCATAGGAACGGATGAAGTTTTTCCCTACCGATTGGGACGGCTCCCCTGCAAAAGTCGAAAGGGGAATGGGTGCAATGGCGGTATACATATACAGCTTGAACATCCGTCCATAAACGGTCAGGATCATAATAAAAGACAATACCGTGATCAGCAGGCTGCCAAGCAGCGTTACGATCCAAAGCGGAATAGAATCCAGCATGCCTACGGATTCCACCTTTTCCACGATCTCCGCTGGCAACTGTGACACTGTCCCGCCAGACATACTTGCATTGGCTAAAATCGTTGTGACAATGCCCTGTATGATAGAAAAGAGTGCTTTCATCAAGTCCATGCCGTATACCACGGCTCCCTGAGCCAATGCAAAACGGATGAATGCTTTCAGCACATGCTCCGGCTTTTTCATTTCTGTAAAACTGCCGCAGGTCTTAATGATCCCCATGGCAAAAAATAAAACCAAAAGCCCCAAAGCGATGGCTTTCAAGGCGCCATTGATATTTGTCATCACGCTCCAGATAGCCCCGCCTTTAAAGGATTCCGGATCCTGTGTCAGCAGTGTCCAGATTTCATTTAATTTGTCATTCCAGGTATTTAATGCAGATTGCAGATTCTGCACGATCCAGTTATCGCTTTCCATTTCCTATCTCACCTCCTTCGTGTGATAAAGGGCGGACAGTATTCCTGCCCGCCCGCTGGCATCCTTACGCCATAATCAGGTCGAGGATCTCTTTTGCGAAGGTAATGATGATACCGCCTGCCAGTGTCAAAAACCCGTTCGCCCTCTGGCTCGGATCATGGCTCTTAAGGCTGAGGCCCACCTGCACGATACCAAATCCCAACAGGATCAGGCCGATAGCCCGGATCAGGGAAAAAATGAAAGTCGACAGGTTATTCACAACAGACAGTGGATCCCCTGCCGCATAAGCGTAAGTCGTACACACATTCCCGATAAGCATCAGCACGGAATAAACAGCAAACAGCTTCTTCTGCACCCTGCTCATCGGCATGGGTGAAGTTTCTTTTTTTGCCTCCTGTCTGCCAGTTTCCTCCATGCAGCCCTTTTTCAGTTTCATCTGGTTCAATAAATTACATTTCATCGGCATCCCTCCATTCTTAAATAGGAAACTGCCCTCCGATGATATCCTCATCAGAGAGCAGCTCATAATCTTCATATCTGCCCGCATCAAACGCAAAGGTATCATGGGCCAGCGGCGCTTTCGCATAGTCATACGCTTCTGCCCCTCCGTCCTCTGTCAGCCTGATATTGGGGTGTTTCATCAAATCATATTTTTTGTCCTTCATGGCGCGTTCCCCACGGACAAATAAAAGCGCGTACTGGTTATCCAGCATACGCACTTCATCCGGCATGAGAAGTTCCCTTCCGCTTTGCTGGAAATTTGTAGAGTAACTTCCTGACCGTCCTTTTGTCTGCCCATACGTGTTGGTATCGATGGTTTCCTTTCCAAGCAGTTCCGAGATATACTTATGCGTCTCTTTTTCATTGCCGCCAAGGTATAACAGCTCATCACAGTTACCCACCAGGCTCTCCCAGGAGTCCTTAAAAAGTGCCTTGATCTGGCTCATATTCTGCACGATAATGCTGCAGAAAATCGAACGTGAACGGCAGGTACTCAAAATTTTTTCAAAATCATCCGGCAGGGCAACATTCGGCCACTCATCCATGATGCAGTTTACCGGAATCGGCAGCCTGCCCCCGTATTTGCGGTCAGCCACATAATAAAGTGTTTGGAAAAGTTGGGTATAGATCATACCCACCAGATAATTAAGGGATGTATCCGCATCCGGGATACAGCAGAAAAGCGCCACCTTTTTTTCTCCCATGCTGGCAAGGTCCAGTTCATCATGGCAAGTTAAATTTGCGATCTGCGGCAGGTTAAACGCCGCTAATCGGACACCTACGGAAATCAGGATCGACTTTGCTGTCTTTCCTGCAGCCTGTTTGTAAATATGATATTGCTTCACGGCAATATTTTCCGGATCGCGCATTTCCAAACGCTCAAACAGGATATCCAGCGGTGACTCGTAATCTTCATCATCTTCCTTTACCTGGGCAGATGATAGCATCTCCATAATCATGGCAAAGTTCTGTTCCTCCGGCGGGGCTTCATGCAGAAGGTACAGCATGAGTGCCTGAAGAAGCGCAGTCTCGCTTTGTGTCGATAGGTAAGCCTTTGATGTAATCTCCAGCTTTTCCCCCGACTAGCACCGGACATGCGACTTTCACCGCATCCGGCGCCCCACCGATTGCTTTTCTCAGATATTTAATCAGTTTCCAAATTTTCACATTATCCTATTGTAGGAAGTCCAGACAGCTTTCGCAGACTGTTTATCTTAGACATCATTTTCGTAGTTACTTTCAATGTTTTGGCTAAGGCTTTTAATTGTTCCAGAGATGTTTTCTGTAATAACGGTAAATATCTGTCATGAATCAGAGTCATATTTTTGTAGCGTTTCAAACCACCTTGCTCTTTTGGCTTTTTATACCAACAAGCAATGCTTTGGGCAGTTGTAAATTCTTCCCCGCTGATAGCACATTTCCCTTTCTGTGCAGAAAATAGTGACAGACTGCTGTCCAGAACTTCTATGCTATCTTCTTGAGGTTTCTTTGTTTTCAATCCATACAGAACTGCCTTATTTAGGCTTAATTCTGTATGGATTGGCTCTCTGCCCTCCGCTGTATAACTGCATACTTTGATTCTTTTCGGCATAGCCACTTTATATTTCACATATGCGATTGGGTATATCATTTGGTCAATTCCAGCAACATAACGAACCATTTTCGATTTTCCAAACCTTTCCTGTTCGCTTTTTGTCATTGTCCCACCTTCCCGTTTCAGCATACTTCCTTTTTCAGTGTTCATCCGATTGGTCAGTACCGTCATCACCTGTCTGTGGAATCCCCTGCAATCAATACTGATACAGGTTGCAATCTGATAATAATTCTGTATGCCTAACACCATAGAGTTGTATAATCTTATCTCATTTAGACAAGTCATTTTCTCCCTTGGCTTGGCGATATGTTTTGCCTGTTCCACTAACTTCTCTTTTTCAATCTTAGCCTTTTTGTCACAAATTGCTGACTTCACGATATATCTGTGGTTTTTCTGAATAACTCTTATCTTGAATCCCAAAAACTCCGACCACCTTTTACGGGTGTTTACAATCCTTGTTTTCTCTGAGGATACTTCAAGCCTCAGTCGTTCTTCAATCCACCTTGTAACAGCTTCTTTTGTTTTTACGGCATCTTCCTTGGTTTTACAGAAAATTCTAAAATCATCCGCATATCGAATGATGTGCATTTCTTTTAATCTTGTTTTGCGCATCATATTGTATCCACTGCCTTTGTCCAGAACTGGGGATGTGCGGATAATCCGATACTTCGCTTTCTGCAATGCCAGAGGATTTTCTTCCCACTGGCTCGCTACCCACCAGTCAAGTTCATTCAGCACGATATTTGCCAGCAAAGGGGAAATAATTCCTCCCTGTGGTGTTCCCTTGTCAGGGATAATCGTGGAACCGTCCTGCATTCGTATAGGTGCGCTCAGAATTCGCCGGATTACAAATAGCAGCTGCTTATCCTGTATTCCCATTGCCCACATCTGCTTTATCAGCTTGCTGTGATTCACATTATCAAAGAACCCTTTTATGTCAAATTCAATGACATAGTGTAAATTCATTCGCTGTAACATCGTATAGGTTTTTGATATTGCATGTTCTATAGACCGATTAGGTCTAAACCCATAGCTGTTGTTATAAAACTTTGCTTCACATATTGGTTCTAAAATCTGTTTCACACATTGCTGTACCAGCCTGTCCCATATACAGGGAATCCCTAATGGACGTGTTTTTCCATTTGGCTTTGGGATATCTTTTCGCCTTACAGGTTTTGGTCTGTAGCCATGCTGACTTTCTGTGACAATAAACCTCACTTTCTTCACTACCATATCGGGTGTCATTCTCCCGATTACTGTGATATTCTGATTGTCTGTTCCTGCTGTATAGCTTCCCTTGTTGGCTTTTATATTTCTATATGCAAGCAGTATATTGTCCCGGCTTAGTATCAGCTCCATGAGATGCTCGAATTTTTCACCGTCCATGCTCTTTTGATATAATGTATCAAAAGTGGTCTGCATATCATAATATTCTGCATGCCGAAGGTCATCTACACATAGGCTTTTGCTTTTCTTTGGCATAAGGCATCACCTCCTTGAAAGTGACCCTTTTGGTCTTACTCGAATCCTTATGTTGGACTGAATAATATCTGATTTTTCACAATCGGCTGGAGACCATTCCTCCTTCTCCCATTACAGGAGTTCTCAACGGTTCGATCTCCACCTTTCAGCACCAGTAAATCTGCTTATATTCTTCGTCAGAAAATCTCTGAAAAGAGACCTGGTACCTTTCCTTGTTCCGACAATTCTATCTGTGCATATATATCCTTAGGTTTCTGCTATAGTCCTGTCAGCTTGGATATGCCTGTAACATATCATGGTCGTTCGTAGGGAAAATTTCTACTAAACCACACTGACTGCGCTTTAACGCACCCATACATTTCTATATGGTCTTCTTTTAGAACCGTACTTTCGCAGATTCGTCAGTCTGCACGCCAGAGCAGACATTCTATCATCCTTCACATATTCAAACGGATTATAACCGAAAGAGGTATCCGGATTGATCAGGTCAAATACCCTCACCTCATATCCGGCCTTCTCCAAAAATCCGCCTGTTTTCCTAAGAAGTTCCCCTTTTGGATCTGTAATTACCAGAGAGCAATTCCCCTGGAGTATATTCGGTAAAGCGTATGTCCTGGATTTTCCCGCTCCGCTGCCGCCCACGACAAGGACGTTCAAGTTCCTTTTATGGCGGTAACAGTCAAGCCCCATGCGGAAATTTTGTGTAAACAGGATATTGTCGGCATAAGGCTTCTCCTGGTACTTTTTACACAACTGGGCGGCACTCCCCCATTTGGCCGACCCGTGTTCCTCACCCCTGCGGTAATTCCTCCGGTTGGCATAATAGATGCCGATTCCAAAGGCATACAAAAGGGTGCAGATCAGGATGGACTTCATGGTATATTCCGTATAGTGCAGCGCCAGGGGATGATTCAGCTTCTCCGTCAGGGCTTCCATCATCTCAAAAAGGTTCCCTCCGGGGATGATGGCATCTGCGATCAATGCCGCCGCCCACCATACAAACGGCAAAGCGGCAAGCCAGACAATCCACTCTGACTTGCCGCTTTTACTTACCGGGAAGGTTCACCCCGTTCTTTCTTCGGCCGGCTTACTACTTGGAAACTATCCACTTCCGTATTTAATGCCAGTGACCTTCCATTTTCCCAATTCACATGGATCTGGCCGATGTCATCCACAAAAGATACCGTCCCTAAAAGTCCGGGCGGCATTCCCTTTTCTCCATCCATGCAGCCCAGGCGGACTTTTGTCCCTTTAGGATACCTTTGCTTAATGCCTTGCGCCTGCCTGCTCAGTCTTTCCCATTCATTCATGGCATTCCTCCTTTCCGATCAAAAAAGACAGGCATCCCGCCTGTCCGTTACCGTGTCCGATAGGTCCTGTACCTTGCGTTCATGATACGCATTAAAACCGTATCGATCCCATCGGTATATCTTCCATTCTCAATATAAGTATCTCTGAGCCCATTTAAAGCCTGTACCGCTTTTTTATGTTCTCCTTCTGTCAGATAGAGTTTCTTATCCTTGTGGCCGGCCAGCCGCAGGATAAGATCCCCCGTCTCTTTTGTGGATGCGCCCGCTTCTTTTTCTTCCCGGAACACATCCCGCAGTGCATGCACCAGCATATTGACGGTAATCTCATCTGTTTTTACACATCGTCTCTTTTCCATCCTCCGGCCTCCTTTTTTGTTCTTCCTGACCACAACATACCACACTCACCAGCAGAAAGCTACTTACTTTTCCAGAAAAAAAGCACTTTTCCGGACGTCTTTTTTCCAACCGCAAAATACCTGTTTATCAGCGTTCCGGCTGTTTTTTCTCTTTTCCTGATTTTACTTTTCCATCAGAAACAGCAAACTCATCTGCAACAAATTCCTGTTCCTGCTCTCCGAGGTTGCGGTTCAAATGGTTGCTGATGCCATAAGCGGCATTACGGATATCCCCGATAAAGGCACGAAGCTCCTTGGGATCCTTATCGCCGTTGCCCTGCATCTCACACACCTTATCAAAACGGAAGCCGGAAGTATCCACACCGTATTTCTGTGCAACGATATAAGCGGTGCAGAACGCTTTGGGCGATACCTTCTGGCGGGCATAGCTGCCGTCATGGGCATCCATGGCGGCGCAGGCCAGTTCCCGGTTGATGGCATGGAATGTAGTCACTTCACTCATGCCATTCCTCACATAAATGGTACGCTGTCTTGGGATATACTGCGCCTGCACTCCCTCCGGCAGATTGTCCGCAATACGGATCGGCACATCCGGGTTTGTCAAAAGCGCTCCCATGAGCGTTTCCATATCTTTCGGCTCCGGCGGGACTGGCGGCTTCATGCGGATCTGGCTGATATCATATGCTTTTCCGATATTTGTCCCCTGCATAGTCACACCGTCTTTTTCATAATCCTGCGTGACCAGAAAACGGTATCCATGCACTCCCGCACGCAGGGAATAACCTTCCTCTTTCACTTTCTCAAATGTCATGACCTGCCGGATCTCCGGATTCTGGCTGTAGAGCAGAAGCAGGTTTGGCGTTTTCTGAGGTTTGCACTGTGCCATAAAATCAAGGAATCCTTTTAAGGAATCCCCGTCCTTAAACACATCCTGGGCCTTTGCGTCAATCTCTGCCCATACTTCTTCGCGCTCCTGCTTCTTTAAGGCGGCATATTCCTCTTTGCTCATACGGGGCTGTTCCTCTGTTACAGGCGGCTCCCCTCCCGATAAATATTTTGATAAATCCATTTATATCACCTTCCCTTCGTTTTTGCTTTTTTTCTCTTTTTCCTGCCAGCCGAGCGGTTCTGTCTGCGGTTTTTGCTGTTTTCTTTCTTTTTTGCAGACTCCTGCTTTTCCTGTTTAATCTGGTCCAATTCCGCGCGGACAGACGGTTTCTCCTTTCCTTCTGTCTTTTCCGGTGCATTTAATAAATCCTGTTCAGACTTTTCCTGCCCGGTAGAAATATCTTTGCTGCGCGAGGAAGGTTCGGACGGATTCCTTTCTTCCTGCGCCTGCATAAAATTTTCCATATCCGGCGCTGGTTCCTCAAACCCAAAATCCTGCTCCATATCCCCAAGTTCAAACCGGATCTCGCCCTCCGTCATCTCCACAGTCTCAGTCGGAGCCTCTGGCATTTCCTGGTTCCGATCTGCTTCCATTGCCACTTCCTGAACAGCTTCACCGCTTTCAGATTTTAAGAAGTCAAGATTCATTTTATCCATGACACGGTTGACCTTGGCGGCATCATCCGCAAACACCATAATCTCACACTGGGACGGATTCTTCCTGTCACGGATGACAACATATAACAGGCCTCTTTTCTTTCCCTCACGGGCGAATTCTTTTAAACGGTCAGACGGCACGGTAAAAAATTTCAATGGACGGTTCTCCTTCAACATCCGCACCATGCGAGTCTTACCATAAGTTTTCTTCTGGTCCTTTAACACCGCCGCAAAAAATACAGCAAGATTTTTTGCAAGCGTGCCGGATAAGCGCAGGCTGTAATCAATCCCTTCCAGAGAGTATCGCACGACCTGGTCTGCCGCATCTCCACCAAAATTCATGGCTCTCACCTCCCTTCTCTCTGTTCCTGATGTTCTTTTCCTGCCTGTTCGCAGGATTCTTGTTTTTCATGCTCCGATTGTTTCTCCAGCTCCCTCATCCTCTGCTCAATCTCCAGCGAGTGCTGTTCGATCTTTACACACATGCGGATATCTTCCCGCAGCGGCTTCAGTGTGCCTGTGATCTCCTGGATCCGCACAGACTCCGGTTCTGCCCGGTACAGACGATGGCGTTCTTTCGTAAGGGCCAGAACCTGCTGTTCCAGCGGCTTCCGATAGTTTTCTAATTCTTCCCTGGTCGTGATCCCATGTTTCTGCAAAAATTCCATCTGGGCGATCCGTTCATCCAGACGCCGGATATCCTGCCGCACCACATAAGGGACACGCTTTGGTTTCCGCTTGAGAACCCCCATCTGGTAAAGATAAGAATAATAAAGGGCCTGCAGCCCGTGAAGCTTTTTCCGCTTTGCGGGATTTCCTTTTCCAGCCTGTTGCCCTTGGGGAATTTTGGGCTGTAAGATCCATCCCCGGATGGCTTCCTCGGTATAATTCTTTCCAAGGCTTTTCAGCCTCACATACCGCTCCATGCCCGGAGCGCGCAGGGCAATATATTTCCGGTTCAATTTAAAGGAATATCCCTTCTTTTCCATCATGCTGATAAACTGCCGCCAGCTAAAGCTCTCTGCCACAGTTTCTCTAATATCCATACGGATGGCGGTCCTCCAGGTTGGTTTCCCGTCCTGCTCCGCCTGCCATTCAGCATAAGCCTTCCCTTTGCCGCCTCCCGGCTGGATAATGGACAGGCCATATTTTTTGCACAATCCATCGGATATCCTCCGCACATCCTCATAATAGCTCCGGCTGTTGCTGTGGTATTTCCTTCCATCTTCCATGCTGACGGAATTAAACACCAGATGGTTATGGTAATGGCTGGTATTTAGATGCGTGGTAACCACTACCTCATATTTCCCTTTCAGCAGCTGCTCTGCCAGTTCCAGACCGATCAGATGCGCAAGTTCCGGCGATACCTCTCCGGCCGCAAAGCTCTGGATCAGGTGATACCCTTGTACGCCATCCACTTTATGGAACCTGCGCTTAGTTGCAAGCATATCCGCAAACGCATCCTCACAGGTACAGCCGATGGCATCTTCAAATACCATGGTTTCCGTTTTATCCCGGTTCAGGGCATAATCGATGGCTTCCTCCAGCGATCCAGCCGATGCCGCAGGCTTTGTGGTCTTTTCCTTATCTTTGATATAGTTAATGGAATTATCCAGACGGTGGACAGGTATGATGCTGGTATATGCCATAAGACATTACCATTCCTCTTTCACAATCTGCCATACTTCTTTAGAAATCCGCAGCATTTCCCGGACACTCTCCGTTTCCGCACGGCCGGCAGCATTGGCCACATGGGCCAGTTGGTTGGCATTGTTGCACAATCCCGCCACCTTACGGAGCAGATCTGCATGATGCTCACAGGGTTTTGCCCGCACCTCTGCCCCCACGATCAGTGAACGGAGGAATTCTTCCCTGGACAGCCCGCTCCGCTTTACCTGCTCATCCAGCAGGCGCAGCTCCTTTGCATTGAGGCGGACAGGTATCACATGATTTCGTTTTCTCATCCTTTCACCTGCTTTCCGTTCTTTCATTCTTCTTTTTCGCTCCGGCTGCCTGAAAGTATTCCATTGGCAGTGTTGAGGACATGTCTGCCTGCGCCAGCACCTCTTTTCCGGCAAGTTCGATCTTCCGGCAGTCAGGGACGAATGCCGCATATCTTGGATACGCATATCCTTCCGCCTCTACCAGAATCCCTTCCCTATACTCGGAAGTCGTCACAAGGATACAATGCATGTTCCGATCTCCCGGCCCCGTGTACATGACATCCCGGTTATCATATAAAAACCGATAATACCCATACAGTTCACCAGAGAATCTTTCAAATTGTTCCCTGGAAAGCTCCGCAATTTTTTCTACTTCAAAGCCACGGCGGAAACTCCCATAATATTGTTCTTTCAAATCACGCATGTTTATGGGTTTCCTTACGAATTCTGCGGTATCATTCTTTTTTGCATCTTCCACTTACATTTCCCCTTTCTTCTTCAGAATTATGAGGGCAGCAAGCAGCGATACAACGATGGTTCCTGCAATCACTTTCTTTTTCATGGCACACCTTCTTTCCAAATTAAATTCCGGGCGGAATGAAAATAACTCCGTTTCCCATGAACCGCCCGGTCTGTCTTTTATTTAAATCCATTTATAATCTTCACCCCATTCTTCTCTCTATCTGCTGTATTACCGCACCGTCTCGTCTCTGCCCGGACTCTGCTTGGCTTTCGGCTGCAGGTCGCGGGGATGCTCTCCTGAGAGCGGCCTGATAAAATCAATCCTGCCAGCGGCTACGATTGCCTGCTGGTTTAGCTGTCTCTGCCATGCACTGGCGCTTGGCGCCCATTTGAACCCATTTCTGCGAAGTATCTGCCGTTCCTCAGCAGACGGCTTTCCTTCAAAAATAAGCTGCAGGCGGTTCATCTCCTGATTCGCCACAGCCTTTCCCCCGGCAAACTCCCATCCCCGGAATCCCGTTTCCGCATATTCTTTCAGCTCTGCAATGCGTGATCGAATGCGCCGGATCTCGGCACTGTTATTTGACAAAACATAAGATGCGAACGGCTTATCCCCCAAATGCCAGGGCTGTGCCATCGATGCCTTGAGTTTTTCTATCTCCGCCGCACTGAGCGCCGTACATCCATCCAGCGTCTTGTGCTTTCGGTAATATGCATTTACCTCTTTCATCGTCTGTTGGGACTGCTCCAGCCCCTTCAGCTTCTGCTCCAACTGTTCAACCGCATGGGGATGGTCTGCACGGATGCCTCCCATGCCCGTACTCTTGATCTTATCCAGAATGCCCTGCACCTGCCGCCATCCTTCCATGTTCTGATTCCCGGCTGCGTTCTGCTTTTCTTTTTTTCCTGTGGGAAAATTTGCAGGGCCGGCAACCATGACAGACGGAACACGGGAATCAATCTCAAATCTGCGGTTCATGTTATCTGCCAGCTTTCTGGCATAGGTATCCACAAGCGCATCTATTTTTCCATGGTAAATCGGATCGACTTTTTCTTTCTGGTGTTTTGCAGCTTCCACCGCCTGATCCACGCACCGCCGATATTCTGCCGTAGCGGTTCCTTCTATATAGCCGGAAAAACTGTTCATCTCTTTTGCCCTGCGCGCCATATCTTCACGGATTGGGTAATAGATCACCTGAATTTCCTGTCCTACTGCCAATTACGCGTCTCCTTTTTCCAAAAAATAAAACCAGCCACAAGGCCGGCTGCGATCATTCCTATGATTATCTTTTTCTTCATGGCACACCTTCTTTCTGCTCATTTGGTTATGGCCGGAGAAAACAGGATCCCCCTTATCTGCATCTGAAGGGCAAATTCTGTCATCCGCCACCTCACGCCATTGATCTCGGCATGGTCCTGATCCAGATAGCGGCACACTCCTGCCACGGTTTCTCCGTCACCATACATAAGAGTTACGCAGTCCCCATCGGGAATGGTAAACAATAGGACGCCCTCCGGATCGGTAAAACGGATCGTCCTGCCGTCTGTTTTCGGCAGGGCAGTATCCCGCGCCCGCTTATCTCCCGGCTCATAAATACCAGCCTGCTCATCCGCTCTTTTCGCGGCAACCGCAAGGCAGGTGACAACAACTCCAAAACAACCGCCCACCATGGCTCCTACAAATACACCAATCATTCCCATTTTCTTCATTCTCCTTTCGTTCACGGGGGTTTGGGGTTCTCCCCAAAGTGCGTTTGGATATCCAAACGCTATGCTTGCCAAACCAGTCGCACCGCCTGATTCGGTCACTCAGTCAGAGTCAGTGATTCTGATCCGCTGTATCGGTTAATAATTCACCGTGCCATCTGACGGTGCTGACTCCGGCGCTGTATCGATACCATCCTGGCATAGTCCACCGCTATATCGATCAGCACCGCTTTCTCATCCTCACCGCCCTTCACTCTGTCCAGATAGGTTTCCAGACTCATGACTGGCATATTTTTAATTCCTTCCTTTTCCATGACCAGCAGGGCATTCTTCTCTCCACTGATCTCTGCTTCTTTGATATAAACCTGATACTCCTGATAGCCCATTGGCAGGTATCTCCGTATTCCGGTTCCTATCATCTGATAAAACTCTGCCCGGTTCATTCTGCCTCCTTGATCTTTATCAGCCCATCCAGTGTCGTGCAGATGATATGGAGCCTGTCTGCCATGCTGATCTCACTGTTCATGGTGCCGGACACCTCTTTCCCGCAGACCACCACCATCCGGCACCTCTTTAAGATCAGGTGGGACATCTTGGTTTTATCCTGCTGTTCCTCTGCTACGCCATCATCTAAAAATGGTGCAAATGCATACTGCGGACAGATAGGGACATAGCCCAGTTCATAAATTTTCCGGCAGTATTTCTGTACTTTCGCCCTGCCCTCATCCGCAGGGCAGCACACATAAGCCAACGCCTGTTCCATTGTGCGCCTCCTTTCCGGCATCCACATGGATGCCTGCTTTTATTCAGACAGCAAGACAGGGCATCCATATGGATACCCTGTCCTACATATCTTCCTCATTTTCTTTTGCCGATACATTCAGAGATATAAGTATCGGTTACATCAATCTCCACCGTCTCATTCATATCTTTACACTTAAAAAGTGGTAAAAAGAAAAGCAGGAAACATTTTTCAGGATCTCCTGCTTGGTTATGCCACCAGTTGCAACAAATATTCAGTTGCTCTGGAATGTCAACTCGACAAATCAGAATTTCTTCTATTCATCATCACTGTCCGAATTTTCATCTTTATTTTGGGATTTACGAAAGTACACTGTTCCGAGACATAGCCACATTGAGCCTAAACACAGCCAAGTAACCCCATACCTCATTGTATTATCAAAGATATTGATAATAGCAACAATATAAAATACCACAGCTAAGATGTAATATATAATTGCAGTCATTCTATTTCTTTTCATAGCTAGTCTCCTTGTACAAACTTCGATTTTTCACTGGCTTTTATTATATCAAAACATCCTGTGTTTTAAAATAAGCATTTGAGATTATCAAAGGAGTTTACAGTGGAAAAAGACACCCAAACGGATGCCTTTCCCTTACATATCCTCCTGATTTTCCGTTTTTGCAACCTCCAGTGCAAACCGCACACGATCTGTACCCAGCTTAAAATAAGCGTCAGTCACTTCAATGCCCACCGCTTCGTATCCTTCCTCCGCAGCTGCAAGGATAGTGGTACCGGCTCCAGCAAAGGGGTCCAGGATGCGGCCTCCCGGCTCACAGATCTGGATAACATCTTTCATCAGCTGCAAGGGCTTCTCTGTCACATGGATGCGGTTCTGCGGATTCCCATAACGGAAAACACCGGGGAGGCATGACACTGGCCGGTTCACAGGCATCGGGCCATTACTTCCCCATACGATATATTCAGCCTGCTGACGAAAGCGCCCTTTCTGCGGACGGGAATTTCCCTTATCCCACACAGCGGTTCCCCTCCAGATCCAGCCTGCCCACTGCAAGGCATCGGTGATGGACGGATACTGCCGCCAGTCAATAAACAGGCAGATGGGCGCACCTTTTTTACAGGCTTTTCTCGCATCATACAGCCACTCTGCCATCCAATGGGTCCAGGAACGCTGGTCTTTGTTATCCCCGTCAAAATCGGGCAGGGCATTTTCTGCCCGCATGCTGCTGTACTTCTGGTTGGTGGTACGGTTACGCTCATTCTGCTTCGTACCACCGGAAGCATAAGGCGGATCTGTGATCAGGGCATCAAAAATTCCCGGACGGAACGCTTGTACAAGCTGCAGCGTATCTCCATGCAGGATACGCCACCTGTCACCGCCGACAGACTCCACCGGGAATGTCCCTTCTTTCATCAGGTTATCAAGTTGCAGGTTATTCTCCATAGGCATCATCCTTTCCTTTATCGTTCTCTATCTTCTCTTTTATTTTTTCCCTTCCGGTATTCCTCCGGCGGCTCCAGTTTCCGTTGTTTTACCAATACTTCCCGTTTTCCATTCTCCAGAATGAACATATCTTCCGTGCGGTTTACGTAATGTTCCCCCTCAAAGACATTGTCATTGATAACAAACCAGCCGCAGACGGTTCCGTAAACATTGCTCTTTCTCCCAATCAGCGGGGACAAACCATTGTCTGATTGCTTGACTACCGCATTTCCGGCGAGCCTTGCATCCTCCTTCAGTTCGCCACTTAAAAAGCTGCTGTTCCCCTCTGCCATTGCCCGCTCAAACATTCTGGCATCGCCGCCTACCAATGCACTCCCCCGTGCCATGGCACCATCAAACATCCGTCCGTCATCTGCAATCGCAGCTTCTTCACAGCAGATCGCCTGATCATAGATCCAGCAGGTTCCCTCCTGGGACAGATTATCTTCTGTCTGAACATATCCTCCAAGCATTCCAGGACTGACCTGCTCATTTACCTGGCATAAAGCACGGATACGGTGCAGCCATGGATACTTCGGGTGCGCAACCTCTGTAATTTCATATTTCTTCCGGTTCATCGGCTGGTCCCTCCTTTCTCCGGCTTCTTATGCGGCTTTTCCTTCTCTGATCTTGGCACACTCAATTCCGTTTCCACATATTCGCTGATAATCCCAAGAGCCTGATAATAGTTGCCGCAACTTTGCACTCTCTGGAACATCTCATCCGCTTCCCTGCCCTGCCCGTTTCTCACAAGCAGCCTTCTGGCATCTCCCATAATGGAAAAAATATTGCCATCATGCCCCAGCAGTTTCATTTTGGGGCGGCGCACAGTTTCCTCCACTTTTCTTTCCTCTGCTGGTACCTGTATCTCTGATGCTACCAAAAACCGGAAGTCTCTGCCACACTGCCAGAAATGAACATTTAAATTTCCATCCTCTACGGGAATATCCCGCTGTTCAAATCCTTCTCCCCATCCGTCACTATACTGCCCGGTGATATACTCACACAGTTCCGGCATCTCATTCGATCGCAGGTTGGCTTTGAGCTGGAGCGTGACGCATCCGTACAGAACATGATCGACTTCCTTTACAGACACTACAGCACTTTCCACCTTTTCTTTTATGGCTGGGCTGCCGTCAAAATACTGCATCAGGTTACATGGTTTGCCATCCTCGCTGCCAAATGAGTTTTCTTTATCCACCATATCCTGGATTGCTTCTTTATACTGAACAAGATCTGCTCCATCCAATGGCTGGCTGTCAGAATCCTGGCTCCACACGCCATCCTCTTCCTCCAGACCGTCCCAATCACTTTCGTCCGGAATAAATTCCGCTGTCAGGGGTGTCAGCAGTTCTATCTGCATGTTTTCTTCCTGTTCCACCAGCATCACCTACCTCTCCGGTGCTGTACGCACCTTTTTCTTTTCTTCTTTTTTCATCTTCGCCAGATCCGCATAGTCCGCCCCTTCGATCTGCGGCAGGTTCTCTATGATCCGATAGGCAGTTCCGTAGGCTTTTTTTAGACTGGCACATGCCCACCGCCCTGCGAAATCGTTATCCGTACAGATCTCGATTTCTTCAATCTCCGGGTGCTTTGATAGAAAATACTCCAACGCAGGCGGATTCTTCATCTCCCGGTACACTTCCCCCTCTTTTGGCGCACTGATCCCGCCAAGCTCCAGACGGTATTTATCCAGACTGCCGCCCTCCAGCGTCAGATGGGCCAGCGCATCAATGCAGGCTTCGTAAACCGCTACCCGCTTGGAATCCTTTTGGGGAGGCACACAAAACGCATACGCTTTTTCACTTCCTGCCTGCTCGATCTTAAAGGATTTTTTCCCATTATCATAAATCCCACGAAGAAAAGCATACCGGGCTTTCCCGTTTTCATCCCGTCCAACAAACACAGCGTTATGGTATGGTCTGCTCTCATAGAGGATTCCCAATCTCAGGCAGTGCCGGATGGCGGCCTCGCTGATGCCTCTCCCGGACAGGTATTGCAGGATCCTGCGGTTGTTCATATTCTTTTCCGGCAGCACAAACGGTTTCCTCTCCGGTGGTGAAACTTCCTGCGGGATACAGATAAAATTTCCTTCCTGCAGCAGACTGACCGCTTCCATAAAACTGCATCCATCTACCTGTGTCAGAAACCGCAGGGCACTGATGCCGCCAATATCCCTCGATTTCCAGTGCCATTTACTGGTTATCTCGTTGATCTTGAAGCTGTCATGGTCTGTCAGTTCCCATTCATTGACCGTCCTGGTTTTCTTAAGACGGTAAGGCTGGTTCTCCTTCAGATACTCATACGCCCGGATCTTCTTCAGTTCCTGGATCTGCTCTTCACTGACCCATGGCATTACATGACAGTATTCCGCAGTGCTTCCACCTTATCTGTCCGCTCCCACGGAAATTCCTTTCTTCCAAAATGCCCATATACCGCAGTCTGTTTAAAGATCGGCCGTTTTAAGCGCAGCGTATCCATGATCTGGTTCGGTGTCAGGGCGAACACCAATGGGATCGCCGCCGCAAGACAGTCATCCGCACAAATTTTTCCCGTTCCAAAAGTATCCACCTGCACCATGACCGGCTGTGCCACGCCGATAGCGTAAGCAAGGGACACCTGGCATCGGCTGGCAAGGCCGGCAGCTACCATGTTCTTGGCAATATACCTGGCCATATATGCACCGGAGCGGTCTACTTTCGAACAGTCTTTTCCAGAGAAAGCCCCGCCGCCATGCGGAACCATACTGCCATAAGTATCCACCATCAGTTTCCGTCCGGTAAGGCCGGTATCCGCATCCAGGCCGCCGCAGACAAATCTCCCTGACGGATTGATGTAAACAGCCGTATCCTCATCCGCAGGAAGCAGCCGCAGAGCTGGAGTCAGCACCTTGTTCCTGATCTCCTGCTCCAGCTTCTTCAAGTTTTTATCCTTTGTATGCTGGCAGGATACGACCACGCTGTCCAGACGGACAGGCCTGCCATCCTCATATTCCACTGTTACCTGTGCCTTTCCATCCGGCAGGATCCCCTCAATAAAATGGCTCCGCCTGCTTGCAGCCAGTTCCCGGACAATCCGGTTCGCCAGTACCACGGGCATCGGCAGAAACTGCGGTGTCTCGTCACAGGCATAGCCGATCATCACGCCCTGGTCCCCGGCGCCATTCTCCCAGCCTGGCTGGTTGGGCGGAAGGCCGCAGCGTTTCTCCCTCGAACACTCCACGGCTCTTGCAATATCCGGACTCTGCTGGTGGATCAGCGCATCCATCTGGATGTTATCCGCACAGTATCCCACATCCGAAAGCACCTTTTTCATAATCCCAAACACATACGGTTCATGGGTACTGGTAATCTCCCCGGCTGCCAGGATCATCCCTTTGGTTGCCAGCACTTCACAGGCTACCCTTGATTCCGGATCAAACTTCAAACACTCATCCAGAATGCTGTCTGCGATCAAGTCGCACAGTTTATCCGGATGCCCTTCCGTGACAGATTCTGCTGTATATAATCGTTTCATAATCAAATCCCAACCTTTCTTTTTATAAAAGGCGGGATACATCCTGATCCCGGACATATCCCGCCTTACTGACATTTTTATTTCTTATATTCTTTATTTTTCATCCATCAAGCACAGGATAGTAATACATCTCCCATAGAGAGATTCCTGCAGATGTTAAGAACCGGGTTCCCGAACAGCCACTACGATGTTCCTGGCACCATTCCATTCATACGAACACGTTACCAGCGTAAGCACCTGTTTCACGTCATCCGCTGCAGGATTTTTTCCATTGTCGAACAGTTCCAGGTCTTTTGCCTGTGCAATATAGGAAAAAAGCCCGTCCGGTTCCTGAAAAGAAACCTGCTGGAATGGGAACATAGAGACATCTGCTTTCAGGACTGCCACGACAGTATAGACAGATACGCCATCCATAGTCTGGAAAAGAACAGCCGGATGTTCCTTGCAGTAGTCGTAAGATGCATATCTGTCAAGGTTCCCGAACATTACACCGCTGTTCATGTTATGCCCGTATATGACAAGGTTCTCCCCTTCCTGAACATCGCAGTTCCATTGCAGAAACAAACTCCCATTGATATCTGATTCGCCTTTATAATTCCGGCGCAGATAATATTCCGGCTCATCCGCACTGCCCTGGAGGACAGGATAATCGATGCCTGTGTCCGGGATTGCGAGCCACCCTTTCACATCCGGGTATTGTTCCTGTAAGGCTGCGAGATCCACGAGAGGCGGCACAGTGCTTTTTTCCCCAGCTGGCTGCCCTTCCCCGGAGGTTTCCTCCGGAAGATGTTCTCCCGGAAAATCATCCTTCAGTGTCTCTGCCAGTTCCCGGTTTTCTTCCGGCACAGCTACCATGTGATAATACAGGTTCCCCGCACTGGTACAAAAAACCAGAATCAGGAGCAACTGTAGGATCCAGCGGATGAAAGCATGATATCTGCATGGATCACCGTTCCCATCCTTTTTTCCTGCTTTTTGCATTCCTGGCTTTCACTTCCTTTTCTGTCCGGCATACGGCATCCATGATCGGCTCCGTTGGGATCCCATTCTGTTTGCACCCCTCTATGATCCCATGCAGATAAAAATCCGATGGCCGGGCCGGGTAGTCTTTATGGGGCGCATTCATGACATACACCATGCACTGATAGGCGGTTCCATCTTCTGCCCTGACATGGATGGTTTTCTTCCCATACAGGTATGGATATCCTTCATATCGGTTCAGGCTCTTTTCACACGCCCCAGTGATCCTCCATAAAACGCCATCCACATGGCTGCCCTTTTCCGGCAGGATCGTTGCCACGCCGCTCTCAGGATTCTGGCTGCAGAAAGCAAGGCGGTAATCATCCAGCCGGACATTTCCCACTACCTCTGCGGCCGGACACCTAAAGTCCATCTGATCCAGGTTCATATTGCTGCCATAGGCAAAATACAGTGTCTCTGCCAATCTGCCACCTTCTTTCTGATTTTGGTTTAAAATATAGGAGCCCGCATCATGACAGGCTCCCATCGGTTCATGGCTGTTAACCATTTTTACGCTTCTTCTTTCTTCTGCTTACCGCAAATCCGGCTAATCCGGCTGCGGACAACAGCATCAGGATGACCGGAATCCAGAGGTTCGTCTCATCCCCTGTTTTCGGCACATCGGTCGGTTTTGCCTCATCCTTCATGATGACTTTCTGGATTTCAGCGGTATCTTTCACTTCAAAGGTAATATCCTCGGCTACCAGATAACCGTCCGGGGCCTGTTCCTCGCGCAGAGTGTATGTGCCGATTGGCAGTTTTTCAATATAATGCGGCTTATCAGAAGATACCCAGCTCTCCACTACCTTTCCCTCACTGTCGAGGATCGTCAGCTTCGCTCCCGGCAGCTCTTTCTTTCCGGTGATATCCGTCTTGCTGATCTCCACTTTGGTTACATCGTCCTCCATCTTGACTTTCTGGATCTCCACGGTATCCTCAATGGTAAATTCAACACGTTCTGCTGTCACATATCCATCCGCAGGTTTCGTTTCGACCAGCGTGTAAGTCTTGCCGACTGCCAGTTCTTTGATCACATGGGGTTCTTTTTCAGACACCCATTCATCCACGATTTTACCGGATTCGTCAACTACCTGAAGCTTTGCCCCCGGCAGTTCCTCCCCGGTGGTTAAATCCGATTTTGTGACCTCCACAGTGGTCGGCTCATCCTCAAAAGTAAATGCATAGGAAACTTCCGCAGTATCCTCTCCCTGATATTCAAACGTAAATTCTTTTACCTCATCTGTCGTTGCGAAACCAGCCGGGGCATAGAACTCTTTCACATAATATTTTCCATCCACCGGGAGATCTGCCACAAAGGTAATCTTCCCTTCTGCATCCGTAGACTTCAGTTCAATGACTGTATCTGCTTCGATCAGGACTTTCCCCGATGCAGACAGGATATCTTCTTTCGTGTAAAGCCCGAAGATCGCTCCCTCCAGTACACGGTCGCTGTCCTTTTCTTTCTTTAATACGGACACGACCGCCCTCTGTCTGTTGTTCTGCCAGTCCTCATCATATACCACGACCGGGGTATCCTGGTCACGGTAAGTAAGATCCACATATCTCGGTTCCCCATCCAGCACGTAGCCATAAGCTGTGCCGACTTCAACCACATAGTATTTTCCGACAGGCAGGTTCTCCACTTTTGCGATACCCGTTTCATCGGTTGTTACCGTCTCGACCAGCTCATCCTTTTTATAATGATCTTCGCTGACGCCATCGGCTGCTTTGATATCCTCGGCTGCATAGATTTCAAAAGTAACATCCGTCAGGTTCCCGGTAATATAGTTAAAGATATGCTCTACAACTCCCTTTACCTGGCTGACTAATGTCACACTGTCAAGGAATTCACCCTTTTTATTGACGATCAGCGTTGCCGTTGGCACCTCATCCTTCATCTCCACTTTCTGGATTTCGGCTGTATCTTCCACAGTAAAGGTGATATCCGTTGTTTTCAGGTAACCAAACGGTGCAAAGGATTCGCGCAGTGTATAGGTCTCTCCGACTGTCAGACGTTTCATGACATGCGGCTCATCTTTTACGGATACCCAGCTGTCAACCGTATTTCCGTCTTTATCGATGACAGATAGGGATGCGCCGGAAAGCTCCACGCCTGTGGTGATATCCGATTTCGTGATCTCGACCGTTGTCGGCTCATTCTTCTTTACGGATTCCAGTTTCACGACCGGGATATCCTGTCCCTGATAGGAAGCGTCAAAGGTGAGGATCTCATTCGAAGATACAAATCCGGCCGGCGCTGCCAGTTCTTTCACATAATACTTTCCGAGTGGCAGATCAAGCGTAAAGGCTGCCTGTCCTTTTTCATCACTGGTTACCGTTTCCAGAAGGGTGTCTGCTGTTACGAGAGTCTTGTCACCGGATACGATATCCTCTGCATTATAAAGGCCGAACTCGGCTCCCGCTACGACCGCTCCGTTTTCTGCGTCCTGCTTCTCTACCGTGATGCTGACTTTCTGCCTGTCATTGGTAAACTCTGCGGTTTCTGTAATGACCGGGGTGTCCTGCCCTTCATAGACAAACTCCACTTCCTCTGAAGAAGCATTCAGGACATAACCTTCTGGCGCAGTCACTTCTTCGATCCGGTATTTTCCAAGCGGCAGGTCCTCTATCACTGCCTTACCTTCCCCGTCTGTTGTCACGGTCGCTACCAGAGCACCGGAAGCATACTCCAGATTGCGGTTCCCGGATTCACCAGTCTGATGGTCTGCGGTGTAGATATCCTCTGCAGCATATACCTTGAACACAGCGCCTGCAAGGTCTGCCGTCTCATAGTGGAAATCCTTATCAAATCCGGACAGCACTTCCCCATCCTTATGGATGACAAGTTCACCCTTTGCCGGATGGTTCTCATAGGCCACTTCGATGATGGCATCTTTGCTCACGCCATCCACCTGATATGCGGTATTGGAATCCACTTTGATTTCTACATAGCCTGTATTTAACGTATATCCGTCCGGGGCTGTCACTTCCTCGATCCGGTAATTTCCCGGCTGCAGGTTCTCCGGCAGGATCAGGTATCCTTCCTCATTGGTAAAATAGGATTTATGCACGGTGGTATGCGGATACGTTGTTACCTGTTCCACATATTTCCCGTTATCCAGATCGTAGACCTTAAATTCCGTATCAGGAACCAGCACAGGCTGTTTGGTTTCATCATCTTTCTTGATGATCTTTAGCTTCGCCTCGAACTCATCGTCCAGCAGTACCCGCCATGTCTGCGGTTCGGTCTTATTCTCCGATATCGTCACCATAAAATCATCCACCGGGGTGAAGTTATGCGGGGTTGTTGTCTCACGCACGATATAAGTCCCATAAGGGATCGGGATTGAGCATGCGTATCCCTTTTCATCGGTAAACATTTCTGTTTTTCCATCTGCGGTCAGCACGACTGGCTCTGCGGATGCAAAATCATAGGAACCGTCCGCTTTGGTTTTCAGGCTGCTTACAAGGTATGCGGAAAATCCGGCACCGGATAAAAGATCCGCATCCGTCTTACCATTATTCGCCGCTTTGATCACCTGGAACGGCTGCTTGATCACCTGTTCCGGGGATTCTGCGGTACGCTCCACGGTTTTCACCTTGTCACCCTCATAGTTTACATCGATATCATGCTCTTTTTCATCCGCAAGGTATCCAACCGGAGGGGTAAGCTCTTTCACATAATATTTTCCGAGGTACAGATCCTCCACGGATGCATCTCCCTTTGCGTCCACAGTCAGCGTGGTAATCTGGGTACCTGCTTTATAGAGGACGCCTGTCTTTCCATCCGGATGCACAATATCCTCACGGGCAAACAGTCCATACACTGCACCCTCAAAGACCGCATCGCCCTGCGTCACTTCCCCTGTTTCTTTATCTTTCTTTACCAGATGGATCGTACCTCTGACACGCTCATCCGTCACATTCTGTGTGACAGTTTTCCCAAGCACAAGTTTTACGCCATACGCCTTGGTATCGATCAGATACCCGGCCGGGACAGAAATCTCTTTCAGATATACGGTATCCTGTGTCTTTGTGATCATCAGGCTGGAAGCGCCATTGCTGTCAGTGGCCGGCATTTGGACGATCAGCTTCGTACAGTCTTTGTCACTGTAAATGCCATATACGGCACCTGCAAGCCCGTTTCCTGTCTGGCTGTCCTTTTTTATGATCTCAACGGTTGCCACCTTCACCCAGCTTACTTTGAAATCCACATATTTTTCATCATCCACGCCCTCGCCAAATACAAGGGCCAGGTCCTGTGTGCCGGATCCGGTGGTGATCTTATAAGCACTGAAATCCTTGGTGATGCTTCCCTTCATCGTAGCACTCCAGGCATCCTTTACATCCTCTGCCTGTGTCAGCGGTGCGGAAAGATAAAACTTTGTACCGCCGCTTACTTCCACGCTTGCGCCCGCCGCACTGGTCTTTCCAGTCGTTACGTTATGGAATTTGACGCCATTTGGCAGTTTCATAGTGATCGTCTGCAGTTCATCCGCATTAAATGTGATCTCTTTTGTCCGCTGTGAGTTCCCGTCAATATATGCGGTCACATCCGCATCAGAAAAGGACATCGCTACATCCGGGATATCCGGCTGGCTCACACAGTAATTGTAAAGTTCCATTGCCAGCGCCTGTCCGGTAGAATTCGTACCAGAAAAAGCGTCACCGCTTCCATTGGCATAAGCAGCCGCCAGATGGGTAATGATAAAGCGTTTTCCTGTGGAAAAATCCGGATGCTTTTCATCAAAGAACCCATTCTCACCACTGGCTTTCGTTCCGTAATAGCATACTTTTGCCAGCGTCTTTCCATCCGAGAGCTTGTTGATCGTGTACACGCCATCTCCCGGTCCCGGCTTGGATGGCTGCACACAATAAGCGGTTGCAGTGATATTTCCAAACTGAACCGTGTATGGGCAGGTCAGATAAGTGCCAAGGCCATAATCTGCATAATAATACCAGGAACCTTTTGTTACCGTTACACTTAAATTCCCGGTATTGGCTCTCGCAGAAGCCATAAAGGTAACGCTCTCCCCTGCTTCAAGCGAAAACAGCCCGACTTCTTCCTCCACAGCCTGCTCCATAACATCGGAAACAGACAGGCCGCTTTCCTCATCCACAGTATCCTGCGTTTCCGCTTCTTCAAGTGCTTCATCCAGCTCTGTTTCCGTTAATCCCTCTGTCTGCAAGGAACTCTCCGGCTCACCGTCTGTCTGCGGTTCCGTCTGTGGCTCTGTCTGTTGTTCTGTCTCCTGGCTTTCCGTCTGCGAGGCATTCTCCCCGTCATCCTGGGATTCTTCTGTCTGCTCTGTGTCCTGGCTCACGGTCTCTGTCTCCACGCTGCTGCGTAAGACGGCTCCTGTATCCTTTACTGACACGTTTCGGCTGATCTGGTAAACAGGATGGTCCGTAGTCTGTGGTTCCACATAATAGACCGCTTTATAGGTATCGGCATGGTCTGTGGAAAAATCTTCCCCTTTTGTATTTTTCGCTTCTTCAAATGTGACTTTTACCTTGTTATCATCGATGATGTCGATGCCCGTAAAATCAAAAGTAATGTCAAAATCACTGCCGACCTCCACCTCATAGTCATGTGCCGTAACCACTTCATCCTCATCCAGCTGGTCTTTGACTTCCTCATACACCGGGGGCTTCTTTTCCTCCTGGCCTGTTTCTGCAGCAGAGGCAGCCAAAGGTGATAAGGCTCCGGAGAGGATCGTTACCGCAGCCAGCAGGCCGGATACGATACGTTTCATATTTCTTTTCATTTTCATGGTCTGTTCATCCTTTCAAAAAATAAGCCGGAAAGATGATTCTCTATCCGGCAGGTTCTGTTTCTTTTCTATTTCATTGTCATGTTACCGGGGTTCCTGGTCCCGGTTTCTTTGCTGTAAGCAGGCATACTGGCTCTTGTCATAACGCCACGCCCGGTCACCTTCCAGATTCTTCAAAAGGTGTTCCCGCACATTTTTATATTCTGGCCCGATCAGTCCAAGCCTTAAAAGAAATGTACGGAATGTAAATGCGGGATTTTCCGATATCTCCGTTTTCCGCATCTGTGTGCATTTCTGGTTGATGGCCTGCGCCGAGATCGCCAGTGCCAGCGTGATGTTCGCCCGCACCTGCCCTGCATGGAGCGTGCTTTCAAAACAGCGCCATTCCAGTGTCCCTTTCGAGAACACCGCATGCAGGTTCAAAGCATAATAGCGGCTCCAGTGGTAATGGCTGCCGCTTCCGTCACCACCTTCATACCAAGCCTGTTTGAATTTCTCCATGGAGATTGTGCTGTTTGGCATCTTCCGGATCTTTTCCAGCACAGCAGGCCGTACCTTCTGGCAGTATCGGTCTGCCCTTTCGCTCTGTACTTTTAATGCCTTAAACAGGATATCCTCTTTGGAATACATGATCGTCATGGCATTCTTCAGGCTCCTTGGCGTATGCTTGGAGGCATCCACATGGACATGCTGGCCGCAGGAGTCATTGACAAACGCCCCGTGATGGCGCAGGCACCGGACAACTTCCTGCAGCTTTCCCATTTCAGAATACTCCAGTTTTGGGCTTACCATCTCCGTTGCATAATCATCACCTGCCATTGTCTTGCGGCCTCTCACTTTTCTCTCAGTGACGATACTGCTGTCGAAGGAAAATTTCCATTCCTTCCCCTGCTGGTCGCGCACACACCACGAATCATACGAAGATCTGTGGTAACAGTCCGTATCAAACATTTCTGCTACCACTTGAGCCGCACGTTCCCTGGTAATCCCTGTCATCTCGATCTCTGTGCCAAAATACTGGTCCCGAAGATCAATCGGCATAAACAGCATCCTCCAGTCTTAGTTCTTCATCCACCGCTTTCAGGTTCCTGCCAATTGCTTCGACAACCGTCACTGTCACACCATTCCCGGCCTGCTTGTAAAGCTGCCTGTCAGACATACCCACGATCATCCGGTCGATCTGGCTGTCGTAATAGCCCTGCAGCCGCAGACATTCCCTGGGGATCAGCCTGCGGATCCGTCCATGATAAACAACGCCATGGCGGTCTGTCGCCGTGATCGTAAACATCGGTTCCTCTGGCTCTTTCATCCTCCGGCCATTCTGCCTTTTCTTAAGTCTGTCCGGTGTCAGGATCGCCCTCGGCCCTGTCTCAACAAGGACACCGGAACTCTCTCCCTTATGCTTATGGATACTGGAATCCTGCCTTGTATTCAGACAGCGGGCGTGTTCCGTCACAAGCGGCGGAACAGACAGATCCACAAAGTGAACCGTTCCCTGCTGGCTCTCTGTTGTCAGTGTATGGGCGATCTCATGCCCGACTCTCCCCCTGCGGGTGTTTAAGTTCGCATACCCAAGGTCAATGCTGTCGCCGGGGTATGCCATCTTGTATCCTTTTTTCGTATTCTCCTTGATTGGGATCCCCACTTCATAGAGCCCGGTCTTGCCTCCCATGCCCCCGGCCTGTGAAGTAAGCGTGCAGCTTACTCCGGCGGGATCGTAGACTCTTTTCCCCTGGCTTCCTGCAAGGATTTGTATAAGAGCTGCTCCGTTTGGTACCGGGACAGGTAATATTTTTCCGGCACATCTTCCATCAAGATATCCGATAAGATACACCCGCTTTCTTGACTGCGGGACTCCGAAATCCTTGCTGTTAAGCACCTTCCATTCGACATGGTACCCCAGCTCAGAAAACGTACCGAGGATGGTGTGAAACGTCCTCCCTTTGTCATGCGATAAGAGTCCGGGAACATTCTCAAGGAGAAAATACGCAGGTCGTTTGTCTGCAACCAGTCTGGCAGCTTCAAAGAACAGGGTTCCTCTGGCATCGCCAAAGCCTCCACGTTTTCCAGCGATGGAGAAAGCCTGGCAAGGAAATCCTGCGCATAAAAGATCAAAGTCCGGCATGGCTCCTGTTTCAATTTTTCTTGCATCGTCACAATACCACTCCCCTTCCGTATCGAACAGCCTTCGGTAGTTCGTATCCGCATAAGAGTCCATTTCGCAGTGTCCGACACATTCAAAGCCCCCGGCACGCTTAAGTCCTTCACGGAATCCACCGATTCCGCTGAATAAATCAAAAAATCGAATCGTTCCGGCTATCCGCCTCCTTTCCGAAAAAAAACGGCATGGCTTTTGGCCACACCGTTTCCTCTGTTTTTAATCTGCTGTTTTCCATCTATCTGCTGCTTATGCTTCTATCGGTTCTTCACCCTCATCTTTTCCTTCTGGCTCATCCAACTCTGCTCTGGTATCCTCTGGTTTCCCGGCCGGCAGCACTGCTTCAGATTCTTCGGTCACCTCCAGTTCTCCGGATTCCGGCTCCCCCTCAGTTTCTTCCCCGGCACCCTCCGGTTCTTCTTCAGTTCCTTCTGGTTCTTCTTCAGCGCCCTCTGGTTCTTCCCCAGCCCCTTCTGTATCTTCCTGCTGGGACGCTGCAATTTCTTTTGCCCTTCTCGCATTCTCCTGCTCGTCCTCTATTTCCTTGACAGCTTTCTCGATGATGCTTATAAGGAAATCCTTCTGTTTACATCCCTTCCATGCGACTACCGCTTTGAGCCTTCCGAATAATTCCTCTGTTACCTGTACTGCGATTGTTCTTGCTGCCATCTGGTCCACTCCTTTTTCCATAAAATGTTCTTCGATTACCTGTTGCAGAAATTCTGGTGTGCTGATCCCACGCTGTTCGATCTCCCCTCTGACCTTTGCATGGAGTTCTACTGGGATCCTGCCGCATATGTTCTTCATTTCCATCTGCGCTTTCTCCTTTCGTTTTGTTATACACACCATACTCCAAAGATGCATACAAAGCTATTCACAATACCCAACAAACATCGGCTCCAAGATCATTGCATAACCAACAATACATAGATGTATCTATACTTTCAAAACAGCACCACCTCCTTTACATCCCATCCTCCATCGCAGAAAGGAAATCCAGCATCTGCGCCGGAATTTCATCTGCTTCTGCCTGCACCGGGTTCTCAGACACTAAATGCGTTTTTTGGAGTTCTTCCCGGATCACCTGGCGGATCATCCCCACCATTTTTTCACTGTCCTCAGACTGTAAGATCGCCTGAACCAGAAAAGCATTTTTTTGTCCATTAGGAACACTCTGCAGGATTTCCCATGCCCTCTTATGCTCCGGATCATCCAGTGTCGGACGGAACGAAAAAACTGGGCGGCTCACCTCGCGCACATCTGCCCCACAATCCGTTCATATCCGGCAGCGTTGGCTTTTATGTCCGTTAGGTAAAAAGCCCTGCAAAGCCCGTCCTGCGGTGTCACGTGGCGTCTTACGATGGTGGAGCCGCCGCCCATAAAAACGGAGGGGATTGCCCGCAGGTCAAAGCCAGCCTCCATAATGGCAGACAGAATCCTCTCTGTATAACTGCGCCCATTCTTCTGGATGATCTCTTTGGCTTTTGGATCCAGGCTGCAGCTGTTTCCATTCAGGACACGCTCGATCTGGATATCTGTCACAGACAGCCCGGTACTCCTACGCACCTGTTCCATCGTTTCATCGATACAGCGGATAACGCCAAGCTCAAGGCTGCGGCAGGTAGCCGCATTAGGGACAGCATTATCCAGCCTCATCAGGTCCACAGTCCAGCCGCCAATGTCCACCAAAAGAACAGACGGCTCATCCCGGACGTATTCCGGATGGAGAGCAAGCGCAGAATAGCCCTGGGGGAACAGTTTCACATCCTCAATCGTCAGTTCATACGCTTCATTTTCGTATCGGAAACAAAGCGGCTGCTCCTTCCGGAACAGATACTGCCGGAAAGCCGTCTTTTCCCTTCCAAAACCTGCAAGCGGCAATCCGGCTGCGAGGATGATCTTTCCTTTTCTCTCTGCCCGGCGGTATTCAATCTCCTGTGCCAGTGCTGCCATAGTCAGCAGATAATAATTATCATTGGCGGTCTTATCTTTCATAAGCGTCTGGCGTCCGGTACCGCAGACATAATAATTCCCCGCATACTGCAGCACGTTCTGCATCGTGTATGGCTCATAGTCATACCGGGACAGTCCTGTTGGGAAACAGATATGCGGGGTTTTCATGGCATAATAGCCATGGTCGATTCCTATAATCATAGGATCACATCCCTTCTATATTAATTTTTGAAACTGTGGGGGATCTTTGAACATCCGCTGTGGAAAACCTGCCGGGAAAGGGAGTACCTGCCGGCGGCGGGGATTTTTTCCCCAGCTGGTTAGGGTTTTCAAAAAAAGCGGCAGACAGGACTTTTTGAAAAAGCCTGCCTGCCATCATTTAAAACTTTCCGTATCATGGTGCGGGACTTGACTGTGCTGGACTGGATTTTTATGATTCCTCATCACTGCATTCTTTTCCCATCACAGCCCCTGCCTTTCTATCAGAAATGCCAGGATATCTTCCAGCGCATACTGGTAGATCAAATCGGCGTATCGGCTCCAGCAATCATTGATGGAGCAGGTAAGCAGGTCAACCTGATCCATGATATCCTTGGGTGGATTCATAGATTTTAGGATTTTATCCTGCTGCAGCGATTTTTCCCGCCTTTTCTGATATTCTTCATCTTTCTTCAGGAATTCCATCTCTGCATCGCTGGTCCTTGCCTCTATCAGCATATCCGCCAGTTTTTTCTTTCTTGCCACATCTCCATCCGGATTGATCTCCTTCTGGATGCTTCTTAACATCCGCCCGTAGGAGAATACATGGGACTGTCCATAATAATAGTGGTATTCCTTTTCCAGACGCTCCATGTCATCCTGATTAGACAGGTATTCTTTTAAAGCATAGTGTTCTTTTTCGTTTAAAGTAACTGTACCATCTCCATCCACCGCTTTTTGCAGCATTGGATAATCTTTGATCAGTTTCTTCTGCCGTTTTTCTATATCCTGGTATTCCGGGTGTTCTTTTCTCAGATAATTTACGATCTGCTCGCCCACTTTCATTTCTATGGCATCCATCCACAGTTCTTCTAATTGTACATGCATTCCTCTTCGCTCCCTTCTTATTCATTGTGTTCTATCAAGCATTACACTATACCATTTTCGGCTGAGAAAGCTATTCACAGAATGCAACAAGATTTTCTTCCACAGATCGTGCAAACTACCTATTATCCCTATCTGGATGGATCGTTTCGCTTTTGGGGCTTATCCCTATTTTTTTGTTTCGCCTTTTTAAGTTTCCGTACCTCAGCTACCCCTTTTTCTACCATTGCTTTCAGCTCCGGCAGTGAAGTATTCCAAATGGAAGAATCTTTGCTGAAAAAGCGGATACCATGCGTTTTCATAATTATGTCACCTATTTCGGGATATACCGTAACCACATCCGGCGGCTGCAATGGATACTCAATCAGCGGATGATATTTGATCTCCCCGGATATTTCCTCCAGCACCATTTTTTCCATTTCTGGTGTGCAATCTTCATAAGCACTCCGTCCGGTCAGTTCATGATAGGCTTCATCCCCAACATAATTAAGTGATTCAAATTCACAGTCTCCATACTGCTCTACCTTTGTCAGGGAATCCGGATTCTCCAACGCCGCCATATAGATTTCTTTTCCCTGTGCGATCAGCCATGCCCTGAAATCCATAAATCCGTCATCTGAACAGCCATACTCTTTTATAAGGGTGGCTGCCGTCCAAAGCCCGTATTTATCGGCTGCCTCCCGGTACCCGTGCATAATGGCATGAAATTGCAGGGATTGTTCCGGCGGCATACGAAGCAGTTCTTTTTTGATCCAGGAAATAGAAGCGTCCATATCCTTTCCGCATTGATTTTTCGTTTCTTCAATGAGCTGCCAGAAAGTTTCTTTATTTATCTCAGTTATTTTACTGCCCATATCAAGCCTCCCTCGTTATACTTGTGAATAAACATCACGATCTTTCCTGCTCTTTTTTCCTTCCTGCTTTTTTCGTCACCATCTCCTGGCTCATATCCTCAAAAAAATACTCTGCCAGATGCTTCATCCCCTCAAAAGACTGTTCATCCGGCATGGCTATTGAGATAACCACGGCATCTATATATTTTTTCCCATTTATTTCACGGTAAAGTTCCTGGTAATCTCCCCAATAACCATCGCCGCCTGTCTTAATATCCTCATATCGTCCATCAACCTCAATCAGGTAGCATGCCGTATCAACGCCAATTTCTTTTCGCTCTGTCTTTTGTGACGCATACATCTTTCCATCCATGTATATGGAAAGATGCTGCTCCGGGGCAAAATAAATCGTCATTGTCCTTGCTATAAATCCCGGATATTCCGGATGCTCTGTTTCCACCAGCGACACGCCTGCCTTAAATCCCGGCTGTGGTCTGTAATCGACCACCAGCTTCTGAAGTTTCTCCGGATCATTCCTATAATCCTCAAAATACATGGGATCTCCAAATTGGATCCGTTTGGGACATTTAATTTTAAATTTCTCTTTCCGCACTCTATCACCTCCTAGTATTGTTGCGTTTCGCCACAGTTTGTTGCATAATTCCCGACTCCCGAACACTTTCCCTTCTATTTCGCAGCATACTGTTTTTAATCCCTAATTCTCAATCAATCAAAAAAACTGACAGTAGAGTTGTGTACTCTACTATCAGCCCTAATTAACCAAATCAATTTACTGTTCACTTCCAAAATATCGTTTCTGGCTTATGATAAGTTATTTCTACTTTTAAATGTTGTAAATACTCATAGGCATAATACAAATTATTTTCGGTATCAAAAATCGCAGAAATGGTACGCTCATCTCTATCCATAAGTTGATTTACGATTCTATAAAAATTATGCAACCTCCTTTCGGATGTATCTAACCTATTTATTTCGTTAACAAGAATATCATCATTCTCTATAACTTTCCCTAAGAGATTAAGAAAAACGGACATAATACTAGCTCTTAAATCCATATGTCGTTCATTTTCAGAATAATTCCAGTGATTTTTTATCAAATGAATCGCATAACTAAAAGAAATTACCATTGAACATGCATCTGATATTTCTTGTAATGTATAATCTGGATATAATAATTCAATCATAAACAATATAGCATTACAATCACATACTGCTTCTTTAAGGATTTCAGCACCTTTTTTAGTAACAGCATTTTCAACGTTTGAACTTCCAAACATTCTCCTTTCACCTTCTATTAATGAACTAATTGCCTTTTTAACTAATGGTTCTACCGTTGGATTTACAAATGGCCTTTCATTAAAAAAATGTGTAAATTCATGGTAAACTAAAAAATAAATCATTAAATTCATTAGTCGATTCCATTGTTTTTCAGATAAAGACGGTTCATTATATAAAATAGCATCATCATCAAATGTACATTCTCCACTAGTCAATATACCGCTATATAATATTGTCAGAAATATCTCATCATTATAATAACTATCATACTCTCTGATTAAGTAATAAGCTTTTTCTAAATACCTCCACTGATTAAGCTGTATTGCCATACCAAAATATTGGTAAAAGAATAACGTTGATAAGTCAAGAACAAAATATTTTTTTCCATCACTTTTTATCAAATTAGAAGCAATATTTAAAGAATGACAAATATATAATTCTGCGTCACAAGGTTCTTTTAAATATGACTTCAGTTCTTCAAATAATGTTTGAAATTTTTTTTGATCCTCAGAATCCACTTCCGCAATTTGAATCCGTGTTTCCTTGATATAATCACTAATCTTCATTTTCTACTTCTCGATCGTCAAGCGTATCTTCAAATTTTTTAATCATTAACGCTGCCAACTCCATTTTTTCGACATTCTTTTTACTAATCGCCATTGTAATTTCAGCATCTATCCTACCCTTATGTGTAACTTTAATCTTGTCAGAGTTTTTCAATCCTAATAAATATCCTGAAATCAAAGGTGCAACTATTGCTGTAATTTGAATTGCATATTGAACGATTGTCGTTCCGTCAATAGAATCACTCTCAATAATTTCTCCTTCGTTTGAAAGTAATTGTTTTAAATCTAACAATATATCTTCGTCTTCTTTGTTTACACTAAAAAACACCATGGCTTGTCTCCCCCAGTCTCTAATATTGTTATCTATACATTAACAAAAACCATCTTATATCCTCTAAACTATTATAACTTCAGCCTTGTCTAATTGTCATCACCTTTTTCGAAAACTGAAGTGAATATCCAGCATCAGCAATTCCCATCAAAAGTGCCGAAAGAAATGCTGGTGCAAATTTCATTTCTTCAATAAACTGCTCCATCCTTTCAATACAATAATACTCTTTTCCATTATCATCCATCAAAATTTCTACGCTATCTAAGCTTTTTATTTTTTTGATAACAACTTCAAAATAACGAGTAGTTTCAAAAATGGATTTTATTTCAATTAATGCATTATTTAATTTCTTAATTTCATCAGGACAATCCAAAATATAATGCTCCATATATTTCTTAAAAAGACTATGAGTATCCTTTATTTCCAACATTTCATAATACATTTTACGAAAATACTGAAGTGCGAAGCTTTTATTCAAATATGGTCTACTGAAGATATATTTATCAGTATGTTTTCTTTTCATATCTGCATAGATATCTTCTATCGCCATACAGCGATTCATAAAACTGTCAGTGATTCTGACCTCCTTATTAGCTTCACTAAGGAAATAATTTTCTTCTCCCCATACTTGCATTTGATGTAGTGCTTTAAATTTCGCTTGGATTTTTGTATAATTCAATACAATCTGTTTTATTTCATGGTTGTCCCGTAAACCAATATAAAATTGTTCTATTTCTTCTGCGATTTCTTCAGGTATAAATACTGTATGTTTTCTTTTTCCTTCCCATTCTAAACAATACTTTTCGAAAATAACACTATAACCAATCCACTGACATAAATCATACATGAATTGATGTGTTCGCTCTTCTGTTTCATTATAATAATTATATTCCATCTTATAGGAATAATTTTCGAATATATCTTTTACATATTGTGCAACCGTTACACGCTTATCATAATTCCATACATATTGCTTTTCAGAAAATTTTTCCCACTCCGAAATATTCCTTTGACCAATATTTTTAGCAAATGCTACTTGTACTGCATGATATTCTGTCAGATTAGATGCACAAATATTTCCATAATTAGTAGCCGCATCCCAAATATGAGTAAATTCATGAAACAAAATCACTTTTAAATACTCTGGAAATTTATCTCCTAAAAACTTATCATTGATTCTTATTTCCACTCTACTCAGATTCGGCAATACAGAAGCATCACACCCTTTCAGAGATAAAATATTTATTTTCTGTATTTCTGGTAATTCATAAAAATTAATATATTTTTTGTATGACTCATATTCCTCATTTAAAAGTTCTTTTAAATCTTCTTCCTGCTTCTCTCTACGCTTTTTCAATTCTTCATCTGATAGCAATCTGAAAGTTCTTTTTATCATAGTATTATTTCTCTTTCCTAACTCTATTTTTATACCTATATTACATTCTCTATTTTAAATCTGCAATATGAATATAGATTCCATAGATTTGCTTTTATTGAAAAATCTTTTCGATATACAAACTTCATAATGACCGGCACATGATGTGTTTGACACCAGCCATAAATATCTTTCATCATCATCTTTTCTCCACTACTTATCCGACCAACAAGAATATTTTTCTTGTATTCATCTAATCCAACTCTAAATATTAAGTAGAATAAGACGTTATAGTACCCGACTAGGACAATCTCTCTACTACTCTCTTTTTCTATGTACGCCATGCACACTTTCCACCTTTCCTTGTATTTATCGTACTATTTATCCACATATTCTTACGCCATACACCTTATACCCACCCCATAATAGGGGGTGAATATTCCCACCAGAATCAATATCATCTCAACAACACCAACTGCTGTTTCTTCATAAAAGAATCTTCTGCATAAATCTTTCATTCCACACACTCCCCGCTTTACATCGACAAAAATGCCGGCACCATAACAATCAACAACACAATGATCAACAATAACATCATCGGCATCAATAGCTTCGTTCCTGCTGTTTCTCCCAACTGTTTGGCCAGATCTCGCCTCTGCTTTTCAGCCTCAGCCGCTTCCTGCTGCATTAACGCCTGCATGCCTTTACTGCCACGTTTAATATATTGGATCAGCAGCTGAGAAAACTTCTTATACTGCTGCAGTTCCATCCTCTGTCCAAATTCCAGATAGGCCTGTATTTCAGGTACGCCTGACTCCATCTGAATTCTTGTATATTTCATCTCTCTGTACAACCAATCTTCTTTTAAATGACCGCTGTCCAATCGCTCATTATCATCCAATAACCGATTCCAACTTCTCCTTACCGTCATGCCGGCTCCCAACATCAGGATCATTCTGTGAACAAAACCGGGATACGCATACAAAAGCTGTTCATTTCTCTCCTCAAGTCTTTTTTTCAGGTTATTATCCTGATACCATATGCAGCCTGCCAAAAACAAAAAGGCTATAAAAAGTATAGTTCCCGCCTGTGACTGTTTCTGATACTTCCACTCAACAACCCGTCCGCCCACAGAATCCGGCAGATGCAGCGTAAGTTTCTCTGACGATCCCTGATCTGCTGCCTGAACGGCCTCCCGAATCTGTTCATCCAACACTTCTTCATCTGATTTCTCCGGTGCAGTCAGGCAGATTTCTTTACTATAAAATTCCTTTTCCTGATCATAGATGATCACCGCAGTTACCTTTGTCTTTATCGGCAGCTGATACGCTGATAATTCACCCAAGGAGCCATCCTGTCGGATCAGATTATAATCTTCCGGCTGCCATTCAATCGTCACATTCTCCCCCGGAAAATCAGATGGAAAAAACAACGGCCGATTCACATGCTGCAGATCGGAGTTATCCCCCTGAAGACATGCATCAATATAAGCTTTCACATCCCGCATCAATGCTTCCCGCTCAGACCGACTGTATTTTCTCGGTTCAACGGTAATTGTCAGCGACTTTTCTTCTGTCACACCCTCTATCTCTGCAGATACCTGAACGTCCCGACTCTTGCCTCCGGCATCATCCCTTTGAAGATTATTACCGCTTAATTCCGGCGTCTGATTCAAAAGACCATAGATCATCATAAATGCCAGGATTGCCAGCATGCCGCCATACCCAACCATCATCTTTCGAATCACATGCTGCCTGATAAACTTCTCCTTTTTCATCCCCGGATAAAGTTTTCCGACGATGTCCTCCGAACACCCTGTCAGCCATCTTGAACAACTGATTGTATCCGGCAGGTGACACAACAACCAGACAGCTGTTCTCTGCAGCCATCCCATACCTCTTGGCACAGGAAAAATTTTCTTTACTTTATGCCGACGGCACCAGTTTTCTGCCAAAAAAACAGGCAATAATGCCGCACAAAGTAATATTGCACCAAACCAGAAAAACTGCATTTTTCCACCTCCTACACATGAATATCCAAAATCTTATGACCTGTCCAAAGGGCTGCCGCATAGACCATCAGTGCTGCTGTCATCACCAGCCTTCCCGTCAACCCAGTGTAGAGAATATTCATATATTCCGACGAGCACATATTCATATAGCATAAAATCCCCGGTGGCACGATCAGCATAATCCGCCATTCTCCCCTTTTTCCTGCCAGAATTGTCTCTATCTCACTGTTAATTTCCATTCGCAAATTCATTGTATCCGCAGTATGACGGATGATAGATGACAGTGAACCGCCGCTTTTTCTTGCTACTGTCAAAACACGCACAAAGTACGCAATATCCTCATCCTCACTTCTCACTGCAAAATCTTCCAGAACACTTTCCAGTGACCGGTTCTGATCAAGATGCATGCAGATTCTTTCAAATTCCGGAAGTAGCACCTGATAACTGCTGTCTGAAGTCTTCATATCACAGCAAGTATCTCTCAGCGCCTTTTCCAGGGTGCCACCTGCAGCCGTACTGCTGTACAGCATGGCCGCCGCATCTTTAAACTCATGCCATAACATCTGCTTCCTGCTTTTCTCCCTCATTCGCCTTTTATACTTTATGTAAAACGGAACGATCATGATCCCCAAAAGACTGGTAACGACGCTTCTGTAACAGAACCATCCGATCAGACATCCCAAAAGAACGCCCTGTAAACTGTCAGAAATCAACAATTTTTGTTTTTCATTCATCTCTAAATCTCCGCTGACTCAAGGGCCGCTGCATGCAATTTACGCCTGTGCATCAAATGATAGCCTGTTCGCTCCAGTTGACCGACAACCCTTTCCGGAATATCACCGTAAGAACTGATCTCCATCACAAGATTATCCTGCTCATGAAACTCAAATATCGGATTCAAAATATAGGCATCCTCTGTACAGTCCAATACTTCTGCAATCGCCGTCACTCTTCTTGACCTGTCTCTTAATCTTTCCAGCTGCACAATAATGTCAATAGAAGAAGCAATCTGCTTGCGGATTGCCTGAATCGGTATATCCGAGGCAAATAAAGCCATTGTCTCCAGTCTTGACAGCATATCCTGCGGAGAATTGGCATGACCGGTACTCAAAGAGCCATCATGACCGGTATTCAGTGCCTTTATATGGACTCCCTATGTTCCCATCATGCAGAAATACAATATCTTTACTTAATATACACTGTATATAACGTTATTATCTTGCCATTCCACAGTTGCA
>OLOZ01000047.1_pt1 | contig 129165 bp, 107 predicted proteins | sample 1673021 | NCBI WGS metagenome assembly OLOZ01 (sample SAMEA3136747, study PRJEB25190) | human gut metagenome | biome: human gut; feature: human-associated habitat; material: faeces | place: Austria | collected 2013 | reverse complement strand
AACCCACGTATCCAGCTTGGAAGGCTGGTGTTCTACCATTGAACTACACCCGCATGCTTGCGGTAATAAGTTTACAGCAGTCGGGGTGACAGGATTCGAACCTGCGGCCTCCTGGTCCCAAACCAGGCGCTCTAGCCAAGCTGAGCCACACCCCGTTAACGGTATTTAATTGTTTGCGTTTGGCTTTGTCGCTCAACGCAAGACATATTATATTATAGTGATATGCAAATGTCAACAACTTTTTTCAACTTTTTTTCAAAAAAAGTTTTAAGATCTAAAAAACATTGATTTTACAGGGGTTTCAGGTGGAAAAAAGTTTTATATTTTATTGCGAAAAGAGTAAAAATTATAGAAAAGAGATACATTTTCTTGGAAAAAACAGAGAAGGATGTTACAATAAAAAACGGAGAAAAAATGAAAAATAACAGTGTGTTTAAATGATCTTAATAAGATAATGACAGATGAACTGTCGGAATAAAGGAGAACTGTGATGAACGTACAGGAGTTTCAGAATAAACTAAAAGAAGTGCAGGAAATTGCCAGACAACATGGGAATGCGTTAAATGCAGCCGAAATACGTCATGTATTTGAAGAGTGTGACCTGGACAAAAGCCAGTTGCTGGGTGTATTAAAATATCTTACTTCTCAGGGAATTCTCATTGAAGGTCTGGAAACGGCAGGAGAAGAAGCCAAGGAGCCTGAACATAAAAAAATTCCTCTTACAGCAGAAGAAGAAGCTTATCTTAAAAATTATCTGGAGGAACTGCCGGTTGTTGATGAGGTGGATGCTGACAGTGTATTTGAAGCTCTGGCAGCCGGTGATCAGAGGGCACTTCAGACACTTACTTCTTATTATATGAAAACGGCGGCAGATATGGCTGTTGAGATGAATATAGAAGAAATGCAGCTGGCCGATCTGATTCAGGAGGCGAATCTGTGCCTGATCCAGGCGCTTGGAACTGCCGGTGATGAATGCAGAGATGAGAAGTGGCTTCTGAGTGAAATGCGCAAAGGAATCCAGCTTGTTCTGGAAGAACAGACACAGAGAAAATTCGAGGATGACAGTCTGGTAGCGCGTGTGGAGAAACTGGAGCATGCAGTGCGTGATCTGAATGATGGAGAAGATGAAAAAAATGCTTTTACCATCGATGAGCTGGCAATCATATTGGATATGAAAGTTGATGAGATTCGAGATATTCTCCGTCTGACGGGCGACGATAAATAGTTAGCTGAGAAAAACAATCATCTTGAATTCCCGTATTTTGTTGTGCTTTGAGCATTTTTGTGATATTATAAGCCGTGTGGGAGGTATTTTTTATGCAAATCAGAGAATCAGCAGAGGATTACCTGGAGGCAATCCTTGTTTTATCCAGAAAAGGCGGCGGAGTACGTTCTGTTGATATTGCAACCATGCTCGGGGTATCCAAGCCAAGTGTTAGTCATGCAATGAAACTTCTTAGGGAAGACGGATATATTGCCATGGACCGTTATGGAACTGTGACACTGATGGAAAAAGGAGCAGAGATCGCGAATCGAATTTATGAGCGTCATACAGTTCTGACCAAAATGCTGGAGGGACTTGGTGTATGCAATGAGGTCGCAAGAGCAGATGCGTGCAAGATGGAGCACGATGTCAGTGACGAAAGCTTCGAGAAGATTAAAGAGCATCTGAGGGCGAAAGGTGAAATTTGAGTAGAAAACAGGTACTTGCCTGAATAAGATAAGAACTGGAAAGAGGTCATCATGAGCAGTGTTGAAATTATTTCAAAACTGCTCATGATGACCTCTTTGTTTGCTGAAAACAAATGTTAAATTCAGAAAACTTTATACGGAAGCTTCTTTCTGTGGAAGTTGGGCGAGTATGATGGCACCAAACATCAGAATACAGCCCCAAATTTCGCGGCTATTTAAATTCTGTCCGAGAATCAGCCATCCGGCGATGACAGAGATGCAGGATTCCAGGCTGAGGATCAAAGATGCTACAGTAGGGTTCATATTTTTCTGTCCAATGATCTGCAGGGTATAGGCAACACCACAGGACATGATACCGGCATAAAGAACTGGAACTTTGGCGGCAAGGATATCTGTAAGATCCGGCTTTTCAAGAAGTAATGCCGGGATACCGGAAAGGATTCCACAGACAAAAAACTGGATGCAGGACATTTTTACACCGTCTACAAGAGGCGAGAAATGATCGATGACCAGAATATGTATGGAAAAAAGAAAAGCACAGACCAGAACCAGAAGTTCTCCTTTTCCAATAGCAAATCCCTCTCCCGGGGTCAGGCAGAGAAGATAAAGACCGCACAGAGACAGAATGACAGCAATCCAGATAAACGGGCTGCATTTTTTTCTGAGAAAAATGCCGATTACAGGAACGATGATAATATAACAGGCAGTAATAAATCCGGCTTTTCCTACAGTTGTGTATTTGATTCCAAACTGTTGAAAATTACTTGCCAGGCAGAGAATGATGCCACAGCAGATACCGCCCGTGATCAGGATCTTCTGCTTGGATGATGTCTGTGGTCTGTTTTTTTCTTCGGCAGATTTTGGCTTGCTGAGAAGCAGGATGACCGGCAAAAGCGTCAGTGAACCAATAAGGCTTCGGATTGAATTAAATGTAAATCCTCCGATGTAGTCCATACTGACACTCTGTGCAACAAAGGCAATGCCCCAGATGGTTGCAGTCAGCAAAAGAAGTAAAGAATTTCTGACTGGGACTGTTTCTTTTTTCATAATAGATTCTCCTTGTGTGAATAACATATTGGATACTTACGAATCACTCCGATGCCCTGCATCTTCCATGATTCTGGTATCCTTGTATTATACTGCATAATTATGCATTGATAAAGTGATAAAATAAAAAAATCGAGCGCCGGTTATCTGACGCCCGATTGAATAGTTATAAATTATAAGAAAATGTATTTCAGAACAAATAATACGGCAAGAATGTACATCAGAAGACTGATCTTCTTTTCTTTTGCTTTTCCGGTAATTACATTGATTACCACATAAGAGATAACACCCATGGAAATACCTTCTGAAATACTGTACATAAATGGCATTGCAATGATAGCAATAAAGCAAGGGATTGCTTCTGTCATATCATTGAAATCAATCTTTGTTACTGATGTCAGCATTAGATAACCAACAACGATCAGGGCGGGTGCTGTGGCAAAAGAAGGAATTGCCAGGAAAATTGGTGAAAGCAGGAGAGAAAGTCCAAACAGTACAGCTGCTACCAGAGAGGTGAGGCCTGTACGTCCGCCTTCTGCAACACCAGAAGCACTTTCCACAAAAGTTGTAACAGTAGAAGTACCACACATAGCACCTACGGTTGTTCCGACTGCGTCAGAAAGAAGAGCGCCTTTTATGCGAGGAAGTTTGCCGTCTTTGTCGAGCATGTCTGCTTTGGAAGCAACACCGATCAGTGTTCCAAGCGTATCAAACATGTCTACAAAAAGGAATGCAAACATAATAACAACAAAATCCAGCGAGAATACGATAGAGAAATCCATTTTCATAAAGGTTGGCATCATGCTCGGAACAGAAATTCCGTTTGAAAAATCAGGGAGCAGGCTGTAATATCCAAGATCTGCATTTGGAACATACAGATGTGTTAGCTGACAGAGGATGCCCAGGATCCAGGTGATCAGGATTCCCCAAAGAATACCGCCTTTTACGTTTTTGGCGAGAAGGATCGCTGTTACAAGAACTCCGATCAGCGCCAGAAGTACAGTGATTCCCTGAGAGGAAAAGGTTCCTTCTGCCACGGATGATTTAAAGGAAAAGATACTTACAAGTGTGGAGTCATTTCCTACAACGATCTTTGCATTCTGCAGGCCGATAAATGCGATGAAAAGGCCGATTCCTACGGATACTGCGTGCTTCAGGTTCATTGGAATGGAGTTGAAGATCGCTTCACGTACATTTGTGAGAGAAAGAAGGATGAAAATGATACCTTCTGCGAATACTGCAGACAATGCCTGCTGCCAGGTGTATCCCATACCGAGGACTACCGTATAGGTAAAGTATGCGTTGAGGCCCATTCCGGGAGCCAGAACAAATGGATAGTTGGACAGGAGTGCCATCAGGCAGGTTGCAATAAATGAGGAAAGTGCGGTGGCGGTAAAGATAGCACCGCGGTCCATTCCGGAAGCTGACAGGATGTTGGGGTTGACGGCCAGGATATAGGCCATTGTCATAAAGGTTGTGATTCCTGCCATGACTTCTGTTTTGACATCTGTGTGATTCTCTTTCAGGTGAAAAATTTTGTCAAGGTTCATAAAAGTACCCCCTTCGTATTGTGCAGTTATCTGCACTAAAAGATTTTGTTTCCGGAAATATATTTTCCGGCGATGCAGCTGTCATCTGCAAGATAGATCAGACGCTCCAGCCGTTCCCTGGAATTCAGGGGCTGCGGATGGCGGAGGCGGCTGTCATCCAGGATCAGCGCATCAAACTCATAGTCTTCCGCGAAAGTTCCGACTTTTCCGAAAAAGGATCCTCCACCCATAGTAGCCATATAAAAGGCTTCTTCCAGTGAAAGAGGTTTTTGGGAATCATCCACAAGCCGCCAGCGAAGTTTGGATACCTGAATGGCATCTGCGATCGCTCGTAGCATGGAAAGAGAGTGGCCGCCGGCAATGTCGGTACCGAGTCCGATGTGAAGTCCCTCTTCAAGATAACGCCTGACCGGAGCGATACCAGAAGAGAGATTGGTATTGGACTGTGGGCAGTGGGCGATGAATACACCCCGGTCCTTCATCAGGGAGAGCTCTGCATCAGAACTGTATACGCAGTGCGCCATGATCGTCGGGCAGGTTTTGCCGCCAAAGAGACCAAACTGATCATAGGCTTCCCCATAGAAAGAAGTATTGGGGCATAATTCTTTTACCCAGGCTATTTCACTCTTGTTTTCGGAAAGGTGAGACTGTACCGGGAGACAGTAAGCTCGCTGGATTTCTGCCAGTCTGGACATAAGTTCGTCACTGCAGGAAGGGATAAAACGAGGGGTGAGAATCGGTTTGACGTTCTCATATTTTCCTGCAATATCATTTAGCCAGCGGACAGTATCCGTTGCAGAAACAACAGCACTTTCCTCCTGGAGAGCCTTGGAGCCGTTCCGGTCCATATTTACTTTGCCGATGAAAGCTTTTAGTCCGGTTTTCTCCATAAGGTCCATTAGAAGTTCTGTTGCATCTACATGTAAGGTGCCGAAGATGGAAGCTCGTGTGGTCGCACTTTTTTTCAGATCATCGGCAAAGATGGAATAGGCTTTTTCTGCATAGTTCAGATCAGAATATCTGGCCTCTTCCGGAAACGTGACCGTGTTGAGCCATTCCAGCAGCTCCAGATCCATGTACATACCGTGAAATGCATACTGTGGTGCATGGAGATGAAGATCATTCATTCCGGGGATGATCAGACAGTTGCTGAAATCCTGACAGGGAATGCCGTGAAACTGTTCGGGAAGCTCTGTGAAGACACCGGCTGTCCGTCCATTCTGACAGACAATATAAGCGTCTTCGAGACAGGTCAGATGACTGGAATCTGTACTGAAGCATACAGCGCCTCTGAGTGCAAATGTGGTTGGCTTTTTTGTCATATGAGTTACCTCCTTTTGGCTGTTGGAACTTGTCCGCAGGCAAAAAAAATACCGAATATTAATGCGTAATAAGTCCCTCAAAAAGAACTTATAGGCAACTATTACGGTAGTTGGTAGAGACGTCCAACCAATTATGGACCTATATAAGTTTCGTGATGTTGTTTATAAAATTATTATAAAATAGCGAATGTTTTCTGTCAAATATAAAATAAAAGGTTTGCCTGATTATTAAGGAAAAAATTTGCATAAAAAATCCGATAGCCTGAAATTCCAGACTATCGGAAAGAGAAGTTGAAATTATTTATTGTTTTTGTTTTTTTCTACTTCCAGTAATTTCATAGCACGAACTTTGAGCGGAAGACCAAAGAGAGTGATGAATCCATCTGCATCATGGTGATCATACATATCACCTGTTGTGAAGGATGCAAGAGATTCGTTATACAGGCTGTATGGAGAAGTTGTACCGGCTTTGATGATGTTTCCTTTGTAAAGTTTGAATTTAACTTCACCGGTTACATATTTCTGTGTGGATTCAACGAATGCCTGGATTGCTTCACGAAGTGGTGTGAACCATTTTCCTTCGTATACAACCTGAGCAAACTGGCTGCCGAGTTTCTTCTTGGCTTCCATTGTGTCACGGTCAAGGATCAGTTCTTCCAATTGTTCGTGAGCTGCCATCAGAATTGTTCCGCCAGGAGTTTCGTATACACCACGGGATTTCATACCAACAACACGGTTTTCTACGATATCAATGATACCGATTCCGTTTTCGCCGCCAAGACGGTTCAGTTCAGTGATGATCTCGGAAACCTTCATTGCTTTTCCGTTGAGAGTCTTCGGAACACCTTCTTCGAAAGTCATAGTTACTTCTGTTTCTTTATCTGGCGCTTTTTCAGGAGTTACACTTAAAACAAGCATGTCATCATAGTTTGGAGCCTGGGAAGGATCTTCCAGTTCCAGACCTTCATGGCTGATGTGCCATAAGTTACGGTCACGGCTATAACTGTGGCTTGCATCAAACGGAAGATTGATTCCATGAGCCTGACAGAATGCGATCTCATCTTCACGGGACTGCATGGTCCATACGTCTGTCATTCTCCAAGGAGCGATGATCTTGATATCCGGCGCAAGTGCTTTGATACCAAGTTCGAAACGAATCTGGTCATTACCTTTACCGGTTGCACCATGGCAGATAGCAACAGCGTTTTCTTTACGTGCAATTTCAACAAGTTTCTTGGCAATTGCCGGACGTGCCATAGAGGTACCAAGCAGATATTTATGTTCGTATACAGCACCTGCCTGTACACAAGGCATTACATAATTGTCACAGAAATCATCAACAATATCTTCAATATATAATTTGGAAGCTCCGGAAAGTTTGGCTCTTTCATCCAGTCCATCCAATTCGTTACCCTGTCCGCAGTTTACGCAGCAGCAGATAACTTCATAATCAAAGGTTTCTTTCAGCCACGGAATCAGTGCTGTGGTATCAAGACCGCCTGAATAAGCAAGTACAACTTTTTCTTTCATAATGTAATCCTCCTGAAAATGATTTTCTGCCACTTGGCAGATACATGAATATTTGATATTATAAAAGGTAAAGATTCATACGCTGATTTGATAAAGTATTGAATCTTCATGCTATGTCGGGCTTCGACAAAAGATAATATACAACAATTTTTATAAATATGCAATACCAATATGCAAAAAAGTTAAAGATTTTTTTGCATAAAAATGCACATATAAATAGGAAGAAACCAATAAAAATACATAAATTCAAGAAAAAAGAATGTAAAATCCATAAAAATTATGTATTGCATATTATGCATAAAGGATGTATAATTGTTGCATCTTATGAGAGAACATTCCGATTTCAGGAGGAGAGAAAAATGATTAAAGCAGGAATTATCGGAGCGACTGGTTATGCAGGAAATGAACTTGCAAGACTGCTCCTTGGACATAAAGAAGTAGAAGTGGCATGGTATGGTTCAAGAAGCTATATTGATCAGAAATATGCAGATGTTTATCAGAACTTTTTCAAACTGGTAGATGCAAAATGTATGGATGACAATATGGCTGCACTTACGGATGAGGTAGATGTGATTTTTACTGCAACACCACAGGGGCTTTGTGCATCTCTTGTAAATGAAGAGATCCTTTCCAAAGCCAAGGTGATTGATCTGAGTGCGGATTTCCGTATTAAAGATGTAAAGAAATATGAAAAATGGTATGGCATCGAGCACAAAGCTCCACAGTTTATTGATGAGGCTGTTTACGGATTGTGTGAGATCAATCGTGAGGATATTAAGAAAGCAAGACTGATCGCTAATCCGGGATGCTATCCGACATGTTCGACATTATCAATCTATCCACTTCTCAAAGAAGGACTGATCGATCCGAATACGATCATCATTGATGCAAAATCCGGTACATCAGGAGCAGGAAGAGGGGCAAAGGTTCCGAACCTTTACTGTGAAGTAAATGAGAATATCAAGGCATATGGTGTAGCGACTCACCGTCATACACCGGAGATCGAGGATCAGCTGGGATATGCATGCGGTCAGGAGGTCCTGATCAATTTTACGCCACATCTGATTCCGATGAACAGAGGAATTCTGGTGACCGCATATGCTTCTCTGAAGAAAGAAGTTTCCTATGAAGAAGTAAGAGCCGCTTATGATAAATATTATGCAGATGAAACATTCATCCGTGTTCTGGACAAGGATGTATGCCCGCAGACAAAATGTGTAGAGGGCAGCAACTACGTGGATGTCAACTTCAAGATTGACTTGAGAACCGGACGTGTCATTATGATGGGTGCGATCGACAATCTTGTAAAAGGTGCAGCAGGACAGGCTGTACAGAATATGAACCTGATGTTCGGTTTCGATGAAGCGGAAGGCCTTCATCAGATTCCGATGCTTCCGTGAAGAAACAAGAATACAGGAATATTCCATATGACGAGGAGGAATATATTATGAAGATCATTACAGGTGGAGTTACAGCAGCAAAAGGTTTTCAGGCAGCATCCACAGCTGCGGGAATCAAATATCAGGGAAGAACTGATATGGCAATGGTATATAGTGAGAAACCGTGTGTGGCAGCAGGTACTTTTACGACAAATATTGTGAAGGCAGCACCGGTAAAATGGGATCAGGAGATTGTTTATCAGCATCCGAGTGCCCAGGTGATCATCTGTAACAGTGGTATTGCCAATGCATGTACCGGTGAAGATGGATTCAGTTACTGCCGGGCCACTGCAAAAGCAGCAGCGGAAACTTTGAATGTGGATGAAAACAGTGTACTGGTAGCATCTACAGGTGTTATCGGTATGCAGCTTCCAATCCAGAAACTGGCGGATGGTGTCAAAGCAATGGCACCGAAGCTTCAGGGAACTCTGGAAGCCGGAAACGGAGCGGCAAAAGCAATCATGACTACAGATACAAAGGAAAAAGAAGTCGCAGTGCAGATTGAAGTCGGTGGAAAGACAGTTACCATTGGCGGCATGTGCAAAGGTTCCGGAATGATCCATCCAAATATGTGTACCATGCTTGGGTTTGTCACTACGGATGCGTGCATTTCCAAACAGCTTCTGCAGGAAGCATTAAGCCAGGATGTTAAGGATACGTATAACATGGTATCCGTTGATGGTGATACTTCTACAAATGATACTGTTCTTTTACTTGCAAATGGAATGGCAGAGAATCCGGAGATCAATGAGAAGAATGAAGATTATCAGAAATTCTGCGAGGCTTTGAACTATATCAATACCACACTTGCAAAGAAAATTGCCGGTGACGGTGAGGGAGCAACTGCACTGTTTGAGGTCAGGATCATTGGAGCAGAGAGTAAGGAACAGGCAGTAACTTTAAGTAAATCCATCGTTACTTCTTCTCTTACAAAGGCTGCAATCTATGGACATGATGCAAACTGGGGAAGAATTCTCTGCGCAATGGGATATTCAGGCGCACAGTTTGATCCGGAAAAAGTAGACCTGTATTTTGAAAGTAAAGCAGGTAAGATTCAGATCATTGAAAATGGTGTGGCAGTTGATTACAGTGAAGAAGAAGCAACCAAGATCCTTTCTGAAGATGCAGTGACGGCAATCGCTGATGTAAAGATGGGGGACTGTACAGCAACTGCATGGGGCTGTGACCTTACTTATGATTATATTAAGATCAATGCGGATTACAGGTCATAACAGGTTTTAGAATATATAATGAGGAGAAATAAAAATGGTAAATCAGAAATATCTGGACAAGGCCGAGACTCTTATTGAGGCTCTTCCTTATATACAGCGTTTTAATCGTAAGATCGTAGTAGTAAAATATGGTGGAAGTGCCATGCTGGATGAAGAACTGAAGGCAAATGTCATTAAAGATGTTGTTCTTCTGAAACTGATCGGATTCAAACCGATCATCGTTCATGGCGGTGGTAAGGAAATTAGCCGCTGGGTGAACAAAGTCGGCATGGAACCGCGTTTTATCAATGGCCTTCGCGTAACAGACAAGGATACCATGGAAATTGCAGAAATGGTTCTTGCAAAGGTAAATAAAGAACTGGTTACTCTGGTGGAATCTCTTGGTGTGCAGGCAGTCGGTATCAGCGGAAAAGACGGTGGACTGCTTCAGTGCCACAAGAAACTTTCCAATGGAGAGGATATTGGATATGTTGGTGATATCGAAAAAGTAAATCCGAAGGTTCTGCAGGATCTTCTGGAAAGAGATTTCCTTCCGATCGTATTTCCGATTGGTTATGACACAAACTTTGATTCTTATAATATCAATGCAGATGATGCAGCATGTGCGATCGCAGAAGCGGTACATGCAGAAAAACTAGTATTCCTCTCTGATATTGAAGGGGTATACAAAGACAAAGATGATCCGAATACACTGATTTCTGAGCTGCATGTACATGAAGCAGAAAAACTGATCAGCGAAGGTTATGTAGGAGGCGGAATGATTCCGAAACTGCAGAACTGTATCGATGCGATCGAAGAAGGGGTAAACAGAGTACATATTCTGGATGGACGTATTCCACACAGCCTTCTTCTGGAAATCTTTACAAATAAAGGTATCGGTACTGCTATTTTGAGAGAGGACGGGGAGAAATACTACGATGAGCATGAATGAACAGATGAATCATGCAGAAGAAAGCATTCTGCATACATATAACCGTTTTCCGGTCATGTTTGACCATGGAGAGGGATGCTACCTCTATGACACAGAAGGCAAAAAATATCTTGATTTTGCTGCCGGAATTGCAGTAAATGCACTGGGATATCATTATCCGGGATATGATGACGCACTCAAGAGTCAGATCGACAAGCTGACACATATTTCAAATCTCTATTACAATGAACCAATGAGTGAAGCGGGAGAGAAACTGATCAAAGCCAGTGGACTCAGTAAAGCATTCTTTACAAACAGTGGTACAGAGGCAATTGAGGGCGCTCTCAAGGCTGCACGTAAATATTCTTATACCAAATATGGCAAAGAAGCAGGAAGATTTGAGATTATCGCGATGAATCATTCCTTCCATGGCAGAAGCATGGGAGCTCTTTCTGTAACAGGAACAGAACATTACAGAGAGCCGTTTGAACCACTGATCGGCGGTGTGAAGTTTGCAGACTTTAATGATCTGGAGAGTGTGAAGGCACAGATCACAGATAAAACCTGTGCAGTCATTACAGAAGTCGTACAGGGTGAAGGAGGAATTTATCCGGCGCAAAAGGAATTCCTGGAGGGGCTTCGCGCACTTTGCGACGAAAAGGACATTATTCTGATCTTTGATGAGATTCAGTGCGGCATGGGACGAACCGGATATTATTTTGCATGGCAGTCTTATGGTGTGCAGCCAGATGTGATGACATGCGCCAAAGCACTTGGATGCGGTGTTCCGGTTGGGGCATTCGTTCTTGGAGAAAAAGCAGCAGCAGAGTCTCTGGTGCCAGGAGACCATGGTACAACTTATGGTGGAAATCCTTTCGTATGTGCAGCAGTCAGCAAGGTATTTGATATCTTTGAACAGGATAACATTCTTGCACATGTGCAGGAACTTACACCATATCTTGAGGAAAAACTGGATGCACTTGTGGATAAATATCCGATTGTCGCAGCACGTCGTGGAAAAGGTTTCATGCAGGGACTGGTGATCGAAGGTACGACAGTTGGAAGTGTTGTGACAAAAGCACTTGCGAATGGACTTCTTGTGATCTCTGCGGGAAGTGATGTGCTTCGTCTCGTTCCTCCGCTTGTTATCACAAAAGAACATATCAATGAAATGATCGAGAAATTAGAAAAGAGCCTGGCTTAATGCCGGGCTCTTGCCTGTTCTGAAAAATTCTTAAATTCTGTACAGTTCTGTACCATTCACTTCATAATGATTATTTCATACTGTCGAGATCAATATGTTTCTTGATCGCTGCAAAACTTTCGCTGCTGATCACATGTTCGATCTTGCATGCATCGCTTGCTGCAACAACCGGATTAACGCCAAGCTTCTCAAGCCACTCGGAAAGGAAAAGATGACGTTCGTAGATTTTCTCTGCGGTAGCAAGACCGGATTCTGTCAGATAAAGATATCCTTCCGGAGATACAGTGATCTGATCTGTCTCGCGGAGCTTTTTCATTGCGACACTGACGCTGGATTTCTTGAAACCAAGCTCAGCGGCAACATCTACAGAACGCACGACCGGATGTGACTTGCTTAAGATAAGAATTGTTTCAAGATAATTTTCGGCGGATTCGTTTGTATGCATCTATTACACCCCAATTTCTGTTCATGATCTAATGGAAAATGATTTCTCATTTCTCATTTAATTACTTTAAAATTTAAGGTTTTCACTCAATTTTATAGTATTTCTATAATATCATATTTTATCGCCGGGGACAACAAAAATGCATAAATATACTTATAAATAATTGTATAAAAGTTACTGTGAACAGTAACATATAAAACCGATAAAATTCAGAGATGCAGAAGTTCCTTGAGCCAAACATTGGTTATATACTACAAATATAAGTTTGAAATAACGGATTGAAGTTACACATAACAAATAATAGTTTTGTTAAACGAAAAAAAGTACTTGACAGCTTACAAACGTTAGCATATACTAACCCTGTAAGAAAAAGTAAATGGTGTTTAACTGTGAACTTTTTTTGATAAAGAAAATAATTCTCAATAAAGACTATAAAAGAAAGTGAGCTGATACATATGATGCCTATCACAATGGCTGGAATCGGAGAAAAATGTAAGATTCAGAAAATAGGTGGAAACGAAGAAACAAGACGTTTTCTGGCGAATCTTGGATTTGTCAATGAGGCTGAAGTGAGTATCGTTTCTGCAATCGGCGGAAATGTGATCGTGAACATCAAAGATGCACGTGTAGCAGTTAATTCAGATATGGCAAAGCACATATTTATATAAATTTTATAACGGAAAGGAGACAGAACGATGACTTTAGGTGATGCAAAAGTTGGAAGTACCGTTGTTGTAACAAAGATTGAAGGAGACAGCGCGTACAAACGTCGTATCATGGACATGGGAATCACAAAAGGAAGCGAACTGTATATCAGAAAAGTTGCTCCGCTTGGAGATCCTGTAGAGATCACTGTTAGAGGTTATGAGTTATCTGTAAGAAAGAACGATGCTCAGTGCGTACAGGTAAAGTAAGTACGCTGTAGTGTTCTGTAAGAATTATTATGAAAAAATGCAACTGTGGAGAAGAACGCAGTTACAATAAGAGGGATTAAGGAGGTAAGAAAAAATGGCAATTAAGATTGCACTTGCCGGCAACCCGAACTGTGGTAAAACAACAATGTTCAACGCATTAACGGGCGCTAACCAGTACGTAGGAAACTGGCCGGGAGTTACTGTAGAGAAAAAAGAAGGTAAATTAAAGGGAAAGAAAGGTAAAGGCGAAGACATCATCGTAACTGACCTTCCTGGTATTTATTCCCTTTCACCATACACACTGGAAGAAGTAGTCAGCCGTGACTATGTCCTCAAAGAGAATCCAGATGTGATCATTGACCTTGTCGATGCAACAAATATCGAGCGTAACCTGTATCTGACCACTCAGCTGATCGAGACAGGTGTTCCGGTTGTTATTGCACTGAACATGGCTGATCTTCTTGAAAAAAGAGGAATCAAGATTGACACCAAGCGTCTTTCCATGCTGCTTGACTGCCCGATCATTGAGACATCTGCGCTGAAAGGGGAAGGCCTTGACAAACTGATCGACGAGGCTGTCAAAGTTGCAAAGAGCAGCAAAGTTGATCTTCCAAAAGAAATCTTCTCCAAAGATATGGAAGCAGCTATCGACGAAGTAAAAGGTGTTCTTCCTACATCTGTTACAGATGATAAGAAGAGATGGTATGCGGTTAAGTTCCTTGAGAATGATGAAAAAGTAAAAGAGGCTATGAAGCTTTCTGCTTCCGGACAGTCTCTGGTTGATACAAAACGTCAGGAACTTGAAAAACAGCATGACGATGACATGGAAAGTATCGTAACAGACGAAAGATACAAATTCATCCAGAAGATCGTTAATACGACGGTTAAAAAAGCAAAAGATAAACTGACTGTATCCGATAAGATCGACCGTATCGTTACCAACCGTATTCTTGGTATCCCGATCTTTATCGCAATCATGTGGCTTGTATATTATGTGTCCGTAACAACAGTCGGAACATTCGTAACAGACTGGACAAATGATGTATTTGTAGTAGCTATTCAGGACTTCTTTACAAACATCCTTACCAGCATCGGTGCCAGTGACCTGGTAATGGGACTTGTAGTTGATGGTATCATCGGTGGTCTTGGTGCAGTACTTGGATTCGTTCCTCAGATGGCAATTCTGTTCCTGTTCCTGTCCATCCTTGAAGACTGTGGTTACATGGTACGTATCGCATTCGTTATGGACCGTGTATTCCGTCACTTCGGACTTTCCGGTAAGAGCTTCATTCCGCTTCTGATTTCTTCAGGATGCGGTATCCCTGGAATCATGGCTTCCAAGACCATCGAACAGGACAATGACAGACGTCTTACTATTATGACAGCAACATTTATTCCTTGTGGTGCCAAACTTCCGGTTATCGCTCTTATGGGTGGTGTAATCGCTGGTGAAACTGCAGGATATGCAGAGAGCTCCTTTATCGCTCCTCTGATGTACTTCATCGGAATCGTAGCTGTACTTGTAGCAGCAATCATTCTTAAGAAGACAAAACCGTTCTCCGGTAAACCGGCTCCGTTCGTAATGGAGCTTCCACAGTATCATATTCCGCAGGTTAAAACAGTTCTCCTTCATGTATGGGAAAGGCTGAAAGGCTTCATCATCAAAGCTGGTACGATCCTGTTCCTTGCTTGCGTAGTAATGTGGTTCCTCAGTGGATTTGGATTCACAGATGGCGGATTTGGTATGGTAGAAGACAGTGCAGACAGTCTTATGGCTATCATCGGTGGTGCAATCGCTCCGATCTTTGCTCCGCTTGGATTTGGTGAATGGCAGCCGGTAGCAGCTTCTATTTCCGGTTTCTCAGCAAAAGAAGCAATTGTATCTACAATGGGTGTTCTGGCAAATGTATCTGGTGATACAGAAGATGCAGTAAACGTTGCAGCAGGTGTTGCAAGCTGGTTCCCGACAGGAATCGCAGCTTTCTCCTTCCTGATGTTCAACCTTCTTGATTCTCCTTGCCTTGCAGCTATCGCAACAATGGCAAAAGAAATGAACAGCAGAAAATGGTTCTGGTTCGCAATTCTTTTCCAGAACATCTTTTCTTACGTTGTTTGCCTCTGCTTCTATCAGATCGGTTCCTTTGTAACTGGTGGAGCATTCGGTTTCGGAACTGTAGTAGGATTCGTAGTACTTATTGTAATGCTGTTCCTGCTGTTCAGACCGGACCCGTACAAAGATCAGAAAGTTTATTCTAAACGTTCTGTACAGGCATAATAAAAAATGTAATAATAAGGGGGCTGGATACAGAGATGTGTCCGGCCTCTGTTTGATTCGAAACCGATGACTGGCAGTACTTGATGAAGAGAGGATGAGTGAAATGCTGGCAAATATTATTATAATGATTCTGATCCTTGGATATTGTGCATTTATCATTTATAAAAGTGTAAAGAATACCAAAGAAGGTAAACATACGGGGTGTGCCGGATGCAGTGGAAACTGTGGAAGCTGCGGTGGATGCAGCGGTGCTGCTTTTCATAAGAGTACTACACAGTCTTCTAAGAATCATTTAAAATAGGAGGCACTAATATGGGAAATTCTACAGGATCCACAATGTATATGTTTGGTGCGGTCATTGTTATCTATATTGTAGGAATGCTGCTCTATCAGGGATTCCAGTGGATCAAGAAAAAGAGAGAACAGAAAAAAGACGAAGAATTCAGAAGAGGTGACAAATAGTGGTAGATATAATTATAGTACTGATCGTAATTGTTTTGCTTGGGTTTGCACTGAAAGGTTCTATCAAACATTTTAAAGGAGAAAGCCCATGCTGTGGAGGCGGCGGTGGAGAGATTGTTCTCGATATTCCGGATAAAAAACTTGAGAATCCGATACTTGGAAAGAAGGTTCTCAAAATTTCCGGTATGCACTGCGAACATTGCGTAAAGGCTGTCACAGAGGCAATCAATAAGATCGATGGAGCAGCTGCAAAAGTAAATCTTTCTGAGAACGAAGCAGTCGTTTCTTATGATCGCGAACTTGATAACGAACAGCTTAGAAAAATCGTCAAGGATGCAGGTTACAGAGTCGTAAGCATCAAATAATGCATGATATAGTGAAAGAAATATCATTTCCAGGATCCCGTGGCATATGAAGCTGCGGGATTTTTTCTGCGCATCTCGCAGCAAGAATGCAGAGGCATTATTGAAGTGATTTTTTGAAGTGGTTCCCTGTATAAAAAACAGATTTTCTGCATAAGCTGATAATAAAATTTGCGGACAGCTACAGGAAAATCATCTGAGCTGAGTGGAGGTTGCATTATGTGGGGATTTTTTACGGCATTGATCTCGGGAGCACTGATGAGTATTCAGGGTGTTTTTAATACAGAAGTGACGAAACAGACCAGTTTATGGGTATCAACGGGATGGGTGCAGCTCTCAGCATTTATGGTCTGTGTGCTGGCATGGATATTTACAGGAAGACAGAGTGTTTCGGCATTATGGCAGGTAGATAATAAATACACGCTTCTTGGCGGAGTGATCGGAGCATTTATTACAATTACTGTTATTCAGAGCATGGGGGCACTTGGGCCTGCAAAAGCAGCTATGCTGATCGTCATTTCCCAGTTGATCGTGGCATATGTAATTGAACTTTTGGGAATGTTTGGAACAATGCAGCAACCGTTTGAGTGGAGAAAGATTCTGGGAATGCTGATCGCGATTGCCGGCATTGTGATTTTTAAATGGGAATAATAAAGTTATCATGCACAGGAATAAATAAAGTTTCCTATTGTAAATCTACCGGGAATTCGTTAAAATAAGACATGGTTAAGTATGAGAATCGGGGAGGTCTGCCGTAATCCTACGGAGGGAAGTGAACCGAGATCATGAAAGTAAATTTTTACAGTCTGATATTGAGCATATTTTTTCTGGCAGGTTTGTCAGGAATGAGCGGATGTCAGAAAAACAAAACAGAAATAATGCTGGACGGACAGGATACTGTATCAGAATCAGAAACACAGGATGATACACAGGCTGGGAATGATGCAACAGAGGATCTGGCGGAAGCAAAAATATCAGCAGAAGCGGAGCTATCGGAGATGCCGGTGGAGACAGAGCCGGAAATGATTTTTGTGGATGTCTGCGGAGCAGTAATGAATCCGGGAGTTTATGAACTGGATGGGAGCAGCCGGGTTTTTCAGGCAATAGAGGCGGCTGGAGGATTTTTGCCGGAAGCAGCGGCTTCGGCCGTGAATCAGGCACAGCCGGTCAGTGACGGACAGCAGATTTATGTACCTACGCAGGAAGAAGCGGAAGAGGGAGCTTTACCTGCGGCAATACAGCCGGCGGATCCGGGATCTGAGACAACAGATGCAAATGGTGTAGTGAATATCAACACAGCAGATGCAGCTGCGCTTAAGAGCCTGTCAGGAATTGGTGATGCCAAGGCACAGGCAATTCTTACGTACAGAGAGGAACATGGTTTCTTTTCCAGTATTGAGGAGATCATGCAGGTGCCGGGAATCAAAGAAAGTACGTTTTCGGCGATAAAGGATAAAATAGCTGTGAAATAAGGAGAAAAGAATGAGCAGGAAAGTTTTAGTAGTTGATGACGAGAAACTGATCGTAAAAGGAATCCGTTTTAATCTGGAACAGGACGGTATGGAAGTTGACTGTGCTTATGACGGAGAAGAAGCGGTTGAGAAGGCAAAGGAGAATAAATACGATATTATCCTTCTGGACCTGATGCTTCCGAAGATGGATGGACTGGAAGTCTGCCAGCAGATCAGAGAATTCTCCAATGTTCCGATCGTCATGCTTACTGCAAAAGGTGAGGACATGGACAAGATCCTTGGACTGGACTACGGGGCAGATGACTATATTACAAAACCATTTAATATTCTTGAAGTAAAGGCCAGAATCAAAGCAATCATGCGTCGTGCGCGTTCTGAACATGAAGAAAAGGAAAAGGCGAAGACAATTGAAGCAGGTGATCTGAAACTGGACTGCGAGAGCCGCCGTGTATTTATTGCAGGCAAGGAAATTAATCTTACAGCAAAGGAATTTGATGTGCTGGAGCTTCTCGTATTCAATCCGAACAAGGTATACAGTCGTGAAAATCTTCTGAATATTGTCTGGGGATATGAATATCCGGGAGATGTCAGAACCGTTGATGTACATATTCGGCGTCTTCGTGAAAAAATCGAGGCTAATCCCAGTGAGCCTAAATATGTACACACCAAATGGGGCGTAGGATATTACTTCCAGGCATAACCCATGGTAACGAAAAAAAAGACAAAGTTTTTTAAGAGTCTGCGTTTTCGGATACTGGTCATACTGCTCATACTGGGAATTGTGCCAAGTACTATCGTGACACAACTCATGATCAGTAATTATGAAAAACAGGCAATTGAAGTAAAGGTAAGTGAGGTCAGTACACAGTGTGCGATTCTGTGTAATCAGATCATCAAAGAAAATTATCTCAATGACTCCAGCTCACAGTCTGTGAACAGCAAGCTGGAGTTGTTGTCTAATGTATATGGCGGAAGAATGGTGATTGTAGACAGAGATCTGAAAGTAGTTGCAGATACCTATCATGTAGATGAAGGACGGACGCTGATCTCACCAAAGGTCGTGAAGTGTTTTAAGAACGGAGAAGTCACAAATTACCGCAGATACGGGCAGATGCTGGAAATGGCTGTTCCCGTAAAGAGCGCGGATGTCCCGCAGATTCAGGGAGCCATGCTTGTAAATATTTCAATCAGTGACATTATGGCAACGGTGGGAGAGCAGGAACAGATGGCGATGCTGCTCACAGGAATTATCGTTGCATTGTCTGTATTGCTTGCCTATGGCCTTTCTACGATTCTGGTCAAACCGCTGGCCAGTGTTACCAAATCCATCGAAGATCTTACTGACGGATATCAGAAAGATGAGATTTCAGTTCCGGATTATACAGAAACAGAGCTTATTACGGATGCATTCAATAAGATGCTTGCACGTATGAAAGTACTGGATGAATCAAGATCAGAGTTTGTTTCCAATGTGTCGCATGAACTGAAGACACCAATGACTTCCATGAAGGTTCTGGCAGATTCCCTTGTCGGCCAGGAAGGAGTTCCGGAAGAACTTTATCAGGAATTTATGCGTGACATTACAGCGGAGATTGACAGGGAAAACCGTATTATTACCGATCTTCTGACTCTGGTAAAAATGGACAAGAAATCTGCAGATCTTCAGATCAGTCATATGGATATCAATCAGCTTCTGGAGGATATTCTCAAACGTCTGCGTCCGATCGCGGACAAACGCAATATTGACCTGATCCTTGACAGTTTCCGTCCTGTGGAAGCGGATGTGGATGAACTGAAATTTACATCTGCGATCAGTAACCTTGTTGAAAATGCGATAAAATACAATGTAGATGATGGCTGGGTACGTGTGTCACTTGACGCAGATCATAAGTTTTTCTATGTTACGGTAGCAGATTCTGGTATGGGTATTCCGGAGGATTCCATCGACCGTATTTTCGAGAGATTTTATCGTGTGGACAAATCACATTCCAGAGAGATTGGAGGAACCGGTCTTGGACTTGCGATAACAAGAAGTACGATTGCCATGCATCATGGTGTGATCAAAGTATTCAGCAGAGAAGGGGAAGGAACTACATTCTCAGTTCGTGTCCCGTTATCTTATATTCCGTAGGAGGTGCCGGATGAAGAAATATATAAGAGTACTTCTTCTGGCAGCACTGGTTTGCAGTTTACTTGCCGGATGCAGTATTGAGACAAAAAGCAGTAAGGATTCGCAGGATGAGAGTAAGTACCATCTGTATTATCTGAACGAGAGTGAGACGGTTCTCAGAGAAGAACCATATTCACCCGGAGAAGAGACGGCAGATTTTATGGTAAAAGATCTTATGCAGAAGCTTGGGAGCAAAGATGCACCGGATGGGGAAATCAGCCTTCTTCCAGAAGATGTTTCCATCAATTCTTATGAAGTGCAGAAAGATCTGCTTGTCATAGACTTCAGTAAAGAATACTCAAAAATGAGCAAGATCCGGGAGGTTATGACACGCGACGGAGTTGTGCAGACATTTTTGCAGATTCCGGATATTCATAAAGTCCAGTTTACAGTTGGAGGTCAGCCGCTGACCAACTCGCGAAATCAGGAAGTTGGAGAGATGACTTCAGATACATTTGCACAATATACCGGAAAAGACAAAGAAAGCTATCGTTATGATACTTTTACACTGTATTTTACGGATAAAAATGGAAAAAATCTGGTGAAAGAAACCAGAAATGTATATTATCGAAGATCTCTTCCAAAAGAACGTGTCGTGCTTGAACAGCTTGCGAAGGGACCGATGGAAGAAGGGCATTATGCAACAATACCAGACAGTTCTCTGGTTTTGAGTGTGATTACAGCGGACAGGATCTGCTATATTAACATGAACAGTACTTTTCGTGATGAAACACCTGAAGTAGGAGAAAATATCTCTATTTACTCGGTTGTGAATTCTATTATAGATTCCTGTGATGTTGACAGGGTTCAGATATCTATTGAAGGAAGTACGGAGGGGAACTTCCAGGATAGCCTGCCGTTATACAAATTTTATGAAAAAAACGAAGATTTAATTGCACAGGACGAGGAACCAAAGTAGTCCTGATGCAGTAATGCCGCAGGTGGAATAGCCTGCGGTGTTCTATATACAGAAAGGAAGGCTTATGAAAAGACGCCCGGTGTGTCTTGTATGCCTGATCCTGATGTTTTGTATATGGTTGATGGATCTGGCGGGATTTGCACGGATCAGTGGAAATCCTTTGCCGGAATCTGTACAATTATATATTGAAAAACATCCGGAAGCTGTCATCTGCGGGGAGGTGCAGCAATATCAGGCTACGGAATATTCTCTTTCTGCCTATCTTAAACATGTCTGTCTGATCGTCGGATCAGAACAAATTCCCATAAAAAATTTAAGAGTATTTTTAAAATCGAATAAAGAGTTCCCGATTGGAACCACTGTTAAGATTTCGGGAAAACTGGAAGAAATTCCTGAGCCACGAAATCCTGGAGAATTTGATTCCAGGCAATTCTACGCCTGTCAGAAAATCTACTATTTTATGAAAAACGGTGCGGTTCTGGCATGGAGCAGCAAATATTCCAGATATGGTCAGTTTATGCAGAATCTGAAAAGTAAGATAATGCAGACGCTGGATATTGCGGCAAAGGAAGATGCCGGTATTTTTGAAGCAATGCTGCTTGGTGAGAAAGATAACCTAGAAGATGAAGTTAAGATTCGTTACCAGATGGCGGGGATTATTCATATACTGGCAATTTCCGGACTTCACATCAGTGTACTGGGGATTGGATTTTTTGATCTGCTGAAAAGAGCCGGATTTGGAAATGTGTCTGCCGGGATGGTGGTGCTCAGTGTTCTTCTGCAATATGGAATCCTTACCGGGGAAAGTGTTTCTGCCATGCGGGCGGTAGGCATGTTTCTGTTGGCGGTTGGTGCAAGAATCGCAGGAAGAACCTATGATCTGCTGACGGCGCTGGCAGTGTCGGCGGTCCTTTTACTTCTGGATGCACCTGCAAATCTGTACAACAGTGGATTCTGGCTGTCTTTTGGGGCTGTTGCCGGACTTGGTGTAGTGGCACCGGTATTGGCAGGATGCATTAGAGTGGAGAATCGTCTGGCGGCATCCGTTATGAAAACACTGGTATCTTCGATAGCTGTGCAGATGACGACTTTTCCGATCATGCTGCGAATCTATGGAGAGATTTCGCTGGCCGGATTTTTTCTGAACCTGCTGGTGCTACCGACAGTCAGTGTAGTACTGGTCAGTGGAATTGCAGCAGTTGTGGTTGGAATGGCATCGGTCGGTGTAGCAGTTTATGTAGTGCTGCCTGGAAGAGTGCTGCTTTTTCTGTATGAGAAACTCTGCGAACTGGCAGCAGGAATTCCGTTCTGTACATGGATCGCAGGAAGTCCGAAGCTGTGGCAATGTGCCGGATATTATGTATTACTGTTTTTGGGAGTTGAAATTTTGGGAATGAGTCGGGGAACTGTCATATGGAATGGCGCAACTGGAAAAAGGGCGGGAAATCATGCATTCATGCAGGAAGAAAAGAATCATGGGGAAGGAAAAGGATGGCTGAGAAAATATCAGTTACTGTCAGGTATATCAGGAATCATGCTGATACTTGGACTGGGAATCCTCATTTATCATCCGTCTGGAAATCTGCAGATCACCTGTCTTGATATCGGACAGGGAGACTGTATTTCTATTCAGCTTCCACAGGGGCAGAATTTCCTGATCGATGGCGGCAGCAGTAACAAGAAGAATATTGCACACTATCAGATTCTGCCATTCCTTAAAAATCGGGGGATTGGAGTGATTGATGCTATTTTGATCTCACATACGGATAATGACCATATCAGTGGTGTGCTGGAACTGTTTGATTATATGAGGACACATCTTACTTCTGTCAGGGTGAAGAACCTGATCTTACCGGAATGGACACAACCGGACGATGCGTATCAGCAATTGGTGGATAAAGCGCAGGCAGCAGGCGTGAATGTACAGAAGGGAAGAAAAGGGGAACAAATTGCGCTTGGAAAAGCTTCTCTTCGATTCCTTTCACCGGATAGAGGGACTGCAGGAACAGATGCGAATGAAGACGGTATGGTCGTGGAACTGACATATGGCGGTTTTGAAGGGCTGTTTACCGGTGATATCGGGACAGAGACGGAGAAAAAACTTCTGCCGGAGCTGGAAGATGTAGATTTTCTGAAAGTGGGACATCATGGCTCCAGATATTCCACCTGTCAGGAATTTCTGGATGTGGTGAGACCGGAACTTGCGGTGGTCTCCTGCTCTGCAACAAATACATATGGACATCCGTCTGGCGAGACAATAGAACGGTTGGAAGATTCCGGGGCAAAGATTTGGTACACAATGAAAGAAGGGGCTGTGACAGCAGAGACCGATGGTAAGGAGGTATGGGTGGATACGTTTGTGCATCCGTGAGCAGAGATACGGTATTGAGAAAAAAATCAAAATCGTCTATACTAAACAGATAATGAATAATTAATGCTGTCTGTGGATGGCATTCCGTCAGAAAACGGTATTTTTCAGGAGGTTTCGTAGGAAGTGAAAAATTTACAGGAAGACATTAAAACAGGAAAATTCAAAAATGCATATCTTCTGTTTGGTGAGGAAGCGTATCTGAAGATTCAGTACAAAGAAAAGCTGATTCATGCATTAAATCCGGATGATGATACGATGAATTTTACCAAATATGAAGGAAAAGGAATTGAGGTGCGTGAAATGATCGACCTCTGTGAGACAATGCCTTTCTTTGCAGATCATCGTGTGGTCCTTGTGGAAAATTCCGGATTTTTTAAGAATAAATGTGATGAACTTGCAGATTATATGAAGACGCTGCCGGATTACCTGAGGCTGGTTTTTGTTGAAGAAGAGGTAGATAAACGAAGCCGTATGTATAAGGCGGTGAAAAACTGCGGCCGCATTGTAGAGTTTGCAAAGCAGGATGAAAAGACACTGATGCGCTGGGCAGCAGGTATTCTGGCGAGAGAAGGACGCAAGATCACGACCAGAGATATGGAACTTTTTCTGACAAAAACCGGTACGGATATGGGAAATATCCGTATGGAACTGGAGAAGCTGATCACATATACCATGGGACAGGATATTGTAACGAGAGAAGATATTGAGGAAATCTGTACAACACGGACAGAGAATAAGATCTTCGATATGGTTCGTGCAGTTACGGAGCGAAATCAGAGGAGAGCACTGGATCTGTATAATGATCTTCTGACGCTGCGTGAGCCGCCGATGAGGATACTGTTCCTGCTGTCGAAGCAGTTCCGGCAGATGTGCCTTGCAAAGAAAATGGCAGGGGAAGGGGCATCTCAGAACGAAATTGCAACCAGACTTGGCGTACCGTCTTTTGTGGCAAGAAATATACTGGCCTGTGCGAGAGCTTACAGTGTTGAGGAGCTTGAACAGGCAGAAGAGGATTTTGTTGATGCGGAGGAGGCAGTGAAGACCGGAAGACTGCAGGATGTGCTGAGTGTGGAACTGTTGATAGTGAAATATAGTACTGAGAGAAAAAGATAAAAGTGTAACAGATGTGAGTAAATATAGTACCCGGAAACGGCTTCATCGTCCGGTTGTACTAGAATATAACCTGGCTGTTAAGAACGTCAAAATCGTCAGCAAACTCGCTACGCTCAGACAGAGCTTCCGATTTTGCCAACACAGCCCGAACATATTCAAGTACAACGACGAACGATTGCAGATGTTTCCGGGTACTATATTTATCCATCTGTTTTCGCTTTTATTTAATTTTTCTCCTGGGAAGGGGCGAAGGCACGGATGGTGCAACGAATTTCTTTACACCAATATACACAGGTGTCTTGACACCTAACATGTCGGGTAGTATAATCACAAATCAGAAAACATAAAAATACAAAACCCAACAGAAAATCCGGCATCAACCGGTACGAGGAAACAAAAATGAAAGAAAATTACGATGTCATTATCGTAGGAACAGGAGCCGCAGGTCTCTACTGTGCACTGAATCTGCCTTCCAGAATGAAAGTACTGATGCTGACCAAACAGCAGGCGGATCAGTCCGACTCCTTTCTGGCACAGGGCGGTATCTGCATGCTCAGAGGAGAAGAAGATTATAATGATTACTTTGAAGATACCATGCGCGCGGGCCATTACGAAAATGACGCAAAAGCAGTCGAGCTGATGATCCGTAGCTCTAACAGTATTATTCGAGATCTTTTACAGAGAAATGTTACATTTGAACGAACGGAGACGGGAGAATTGGATTTCACTAGAGAAGGAGCACATTCTCAGCCGAGAATCCTTTTCTATGAAGATATTACCGGTAAACAGATCACACAGACTCTTCTGAATCAGGCACTGACAAGAGGCAATATTGAAATCTGCGAATATATGACCATGGTCGATATCATTTCCAAAGACAACGTCTGTGGCGGGGTAATCGTCATGGATGAGAAGAATGAAGTATATCCGGTCAGAGCACCATACGTTGTTCTGGCATGTGGTGGTCTCGGAGGTCTTTACAAAAACTCCACCAACTTCCCGCATATTGCAGGCGATGGACTTGGAATCGCCATGAAACATCAGGTGGTACTCGAACATCTGGATTATATACAGATTCATCCGACTACTCTTTATTCTCATAAACCAGGACGCCGTTTCCTGATTTCTGAATCTGTCAGAGGAGAAGGTGCACTTTTGTATGATAAAAACGGACAGCGTTTTACAAATGAATTGCAGCCGCGAGATCTGCTCAGCCAGGCAATCTTTGCACAGATGGAAAAAGACGGTACTGATTTCGTGTGGGAAGATATGCGTCCACTGGGAGAAGAAACCATCATGAAACATTTTCCAAATATTTTTCACAGATGTGTAGAAGAAGGTTTTGATCCGCGCAAAGAGCCGATTCCGGTCGTTCCGGCACAGCACTATTTCATGGGTGGAATCAAGGTTGACCTTGGAAGCCGTACTTCCATGAAGGGCCTGTATGCCTGCGGTGAGACAAGCTGTAATGGTGTGCACGGCAAAAACCGTCTTGCAAGCAACTCACTTCTTGAATCTCTGGTCTTTGCAAGACGCGCTGCAGATGATATCATATTTGGAAGAAAACCAGATCCGTGCAGACCGGGTAGCATAGATCTGAAACCATATGAGGACAGAGACGCAGTTCTGACTGTTTATCATGAAATGGTTTTAAATGAAATCGAAAGGATGAAGAAGAGTCATGAATGAAATTACAATGAAAATGCAGGCTGATCAGCTGATCCGTATGGCGTTGCAGGAAGATATTACAAGCGAGGATGTTTCTACAAATGCGGTTATGCCGACAGCAACAAAAGGAACCGTAGAGCTTATCGCAAAAGAAGATGGTGTAATTGCCGGACTTGACATTTATGCGAGAGTATTTACAATCCTGGATGAAAAAACAGAGATTGATTTTCACTGCAAAAATGGAGATGAAGTAAAAAAAGGTGAGTTGATGGCAACTGTAACAGGTGACATTCGAGTCCTTCTTTCCGGAGAACGTGTAGCACTGAATTATCTGCAGAGAATGAGTGGAATTGCCACATATACCAGACAGGTTGCGAAACTTCTGGAAGGCAGCAAAGTAACTTTACTGGATACCCGTAAGACAACCCCGAACTGCCGAGTATTTGAAAAATATGCAGTAAGAGTTGGAGGCGGATGTAATCACAGATATAATCTTTCAGATGGAGTTTTACTGAAAGATAACCACATCGGGGCAGCCGGAAGCGTAACCAAAGCGATACAGATGGCAAAAGCGTATGCACCATTTGTCCGTAAGATCGAGATCGAGGTAGAGACACTGGAACAGGTGAAAGAGGCTGTAGAAGCTGGTGCGGATATCATCATGCTGGATAATATGACACCGGAAGTAATGAAACAGGCGGTTGAGCTGATCAATGGCAGAGCACAGACCGAATGCTCTGGTAATATCACAAAAGAAAATATTCAGAAGATCCGTGAAATCGGTGTTGATTTTGTTTCCAGCGGAGCTTTGACTCACTCTGCACCAATCCTTGACATTTCCATGAAAAATCTTCATGCGGTGTGAGAGGAGGAAACCTTATGAACACTGCAGAAAGACGCGGAGAAATTTTAAAGATCCTTCATAATGCAGATGCTCCGGTGGCAGCAAGAGAGCTTGCGGGAAAATTTGGTGTCAGCCGTCAGGTGATCGTGCAGGATCTGGCGGTGATAAGGGCTTCTACGCCGGGAATATTGTCAACAACAAAAGGATATGTGATTCAGCAGGACAGTAGCTGCACACGGGAATTTAAAGTCCGTCACAGCCAGGATAAAGCTGCTGAGGAACTGAATCTGATCGTAGACTGTGGTGGGCATGTCAAAAATATCAGTATCAGTCACAGAGTTTATGGTCGTGTCAGCGCGGAGATGGATATTCGCTCCAGACAGGATGTGAGTGAGTTTGTGCAGGCATTGCAGAACAGTCGTTCCACTGTTTTAAGTAATGCAACTTCCGGATATCATTATCATCTGGTGGAAGCCGCAAGTGAAGAACGGTTGGATCTGATTGAAGAACAGTTGAAGAAAGCCGGTTTTCTGGCTCCGCTTCAGCCATGGGAACAGAGCACAGGAAAGGGAAATATTAAATTATGACAATACAGGAAATTCAGCAGGAGATCCTGCGAATGAAAAAAGAACAGGATGTATGTATTCTGGCACATGCTTACCAGGGACAGGAAATACTGGAAGTTGCAGACTATATGGGCGATTCTTATGGACTGAGCGTGCAGGCATCCAAGAGTAACTGTAAAGGTGTTATCATGTGTGGCGTTCGTTTTATGGCAGAGACCTGTAAGGTTTTAAGCCCGGAGAAGAAAGTGTGGCTTGCCAATCCGACAGCCGGATGTCCAATGGCAGAACAGCTGGATCTGGAGAGCCTGCGTAAGTTAAAAGCAGAGCATCCGGGATATGCGGTAGTTGCTTATATCAATACGACTTCTGAACTAAAGACAGAGAGCGATGTCTGCGTGACATCTTCTTCTGCAGTACAGATCTGCAGTAAACTGGATAATGACAAGATTCTGTTTATCCCGGATCCGAACCTGGGACGTTTTGTTGCAGAGAAACTTCCGGAAAAAGAGTTTGCCTTCTACAAAGGTGGATGTCCAAGACATATTATCGTCAGCACCAAAGATGTAGAAAAAGCAAAGAAAGCACATCCGGATGCATTGCTTCTGGTTCATCCGGAATGCCGTCAGGAAGTCGTAGAACTTGCTGATTATGTTGGTTCTACAACTGGAATCATGGAATATGCAAAGAAATCTCCGAATAAAGAATTCATCATCGGAACAGAGAACAGTATTGTGGAACATCTCCAGTTTGCATGTCCGGACAAACAGTTTTATCCGCTGTCTGTCATGCTGACCTGTATGAACATGAAGATCACAACACTGATGGATATTTACAATTGCCTGAAGGGAACCGGCGGAGAAGTGATCGAACTTCCGGAAAATGTTATGGAAGGCGCCGGACGCTGCATTCATCGTATGGTAGAACTCGGAGGGTGAATATAATAAATAAAGAAAAAAGACAGTCACTGACGGTTGTGACTGTCTTTTTAATTATAAGCTTATAATTAAAAATGTATTTCCTGAATTAGCCAATGCTGTTGACAGCTTTAGACAGACGGGAAATTTTTCTTGCACAGTTATTTTTGTGATAAACACCTTTAGATGTTGCTTTGCTGATTGTAGAGATAGCCTCTGTAAGAGCAGCCTGTGCAGCAGCTTTATTGTTTTCCTGAACTGCAGCTTCTACTTTTTTGATAGAAGTTTTAACAGCAGAACGGATAGATTTGTTTCTAGCAGCTTTAGTTCTGTTTACTAAAATTCTTTTCTTTGCAGATTTGATGTTAGCCAATTGGTACACCTCCATTTCAGATTTATAATAATGTGTCGTTGTTACAGAAACAGACACGGGCGCTTCTGTAAACATGCTTATATATGATAGTATATTTATTTTTACTTGTCAATAGTAAAATGCGGAAATGTTAAAAAAATATAAACATAATATTACTGTGAGAAAAATCTTCCATACATAATATAGGCTTAAAACAGAGACATTAATGATAAAGTGAAATATTGTAGACAGATAAGAAACAAAATTTTACAGATGATAATCGGATATCAATAATTTGGATGATCAGGAGGAAGAGAGATGGCAGTCAGCAAAAGAATCAGAACAGACCTTGCACTGGAAACAACAGAACGTTTTAAAGAAGAAAACACAGAGATTCGTGGGGTAGAGATTCAGGAGGACTATGATGAAGAAAAGGATGTACGAACGACTGTCGTCAGGATCGTGACAGAAAACGGTGCAAAGGCGATGGGAAGACCGCAGGGAACTTACATTACAATAGAAGCTCCGGATCTGTCTGTACCGGATGAAGATTATCATCGTGAGATATCAGAGGAGATTTCCAAACATCTGAAACAACTCATTGATCTGAAAAAGGAAAAATCCATTCTTGTGGTGGGGCTCGGAAATGCAGGAATCACTGCTGATGCACTGGGACCGCATGTGGTAGAAAATTTAAGGATGACCCGTCATATCATAAGGGAATACGGCCTTCGAGGAATTGATCATGAAAAAATGCACCGTGTCAGTGGAATTGTGCCGGGAGTGATGGCACAGACCGGTATGGAAACTGCGGAGATCATACAGGGAGTAGTTGCGGAAACGAAACCAGATGTGGTGATCGCAATTGATGCGCTGGCGGCCAGAAGTGTCCGCAGGCTGAATCGCACGATCCAGATCACAGATACGGGGATTCATCCGGGTTCAGGAGTGGGAAATCACAGAAATGGACTGACTGAGGAAAATTTGCAGGTCAAAGTGATTGGAATCGGAGTTCCAACGGTTGTGGATGCGGCAACGATCGTTCATGATTCGATGGCACATCTTCTGGATGCACTGGAAGAAGCGGAGCAGAAAGAATTTTTGGAAGAAATGATTGCTCCGAATCTCTACAGCATGTTTGTGACACCAAAGGATGTGGATGAGACGGTAAAATATCTGAGCTTTACAATATCTGAAGGATTGAATACAGCGTTCGGTGAAATCTGATATAAAAATATGGAAGTTGTTTTTTCATATTTAAATGGATATTTTGTGGGGAATAATCCGGAAAAATTTGTCATAGGATACTTTGAAAGGAGTGGTTCTGTGGCGAGATTCCGGAAAACACTGTATCTGATTGTGGAAGGCTGTGTGCTTGTGACGCTATCCGTGACAGCGGGCGTTCTTGTGCTGCACGAAAATGTATTTCGCCAGCTTCCATTGTACTGTTTTCTGGAAGAGAAGGCACAGGAGCGTTCAGTTGGACAGGACCGTGAGACTTATGAAAAGCTGATGGAGAGCAATGCACGTTATCTTGGCAGGATGGTTGTGGATGAAAATAAAGAAGTTGGCAGTAAAGAAACTGATAGAGAGACTGAGGACAAGCAGTCAGAGCGTGAAGAGGATGTTGAGAAGGATGAACGACCGGAAAAGCCAACGATAACTTCAATTGAGAAAACAGAGATTACAGTGACTCCGATAACTCAAAATACAGAAGAGCAGAAAGCAAAAAATGCAGATAAACAGACAGAGCCAGAAGAAAATTTAGCCGAAGAATCTCCTGGGGAAGAGGAAGTTACTACGGCAGCCGCTCAGGTACAGCCGATGCCGGAAATTGACCTTGCACCGGAAAGACTGGCAGATTACGATTATCTGATGAATCATTTTTTTATTCTTGATCCTAATACAGAAACCAGTGCACAACAGTTGAATGCGGCTGCTCTTCTTGGGGAGGATCTGACGCTCCGTAAGGAAAAAGCGGAGCCACAGATTTTGATCTATCATAGTCATTCGCAGGAGACTTTTGCAGATTCCAGAGAAGGAAAGACAGAAGATACGATCGTGGGGGTGGGGGATTATCTGGCTCAGCTTCTGACAGAAAATTATGGCTATCAGGTTATGCATGTAACGGAAGCATTTGATCTGGCTGGAGGGGAACTTGACCGGAGTAAAGCATATGACTATGCAAGAGCGTGGCTGGAACCTGTTCTGGAAGAGAATCCATCTATACAGATTCTGATAGACCTGCACCGGGATGGCGTACCGGAAGACCGCCATCTGGTCACCGAAATTAACGGAAAACCGACAGCGCAGATCATGTTTTATAATGGCTTGAGTCATACAATAAACAGCGGTGATCTTTCATACCTTCCAAATCCGTACATACAGGATAATCTGGCATTTTCTTTCCAGCTTGAGTATCATGCGGCTCTGTACTATCCTGAATTGTACCGTGGCATTTATCTGGCAGGATTACGTTATAATCTGCATCTGCGTCCACGAGCCCTGCTTTTGGAGGCAGGGGCTCAGACAAATACTGTCCAGGAGGTAAAAAATGCAATGGATCCTTTTGCGGATATCCTGAACCGGGTGCTGCAGGGGGAAAATTAAAAAAATAACGCTTGCAATTCAGAACAAATGTTCGTATAATAAGAACACAGATCAGTAATACAGACGTGAACAGCGTCATAACGGTGTGTCAGCAGAAATATCCCTTTACAAGAACTGGACTAAAGGTAAAAAGCTATGCTATAATGCCTCGTAGTATGATTTTCTATACTTTATTATTATATAAGGAATAGTTTTTTGGAAAATAAAGAGAAGTACATAAGGAGGAATTTCGCAGAATGATAGACCAGAGCAAAATTCGTAATTTCTGCATTATTGCACATATAGACCATGGCAAGTCCACTTTGGCTGACCGTATTATTGAGAAGACGGGTACACTGACAGAACGTGAGATGCAGTCTCAGGTGCTGGATAATATGGAGCTTGAGAGAGAGAGAGGTATCACGATCAAGTCTCAGGCTGTACGAATCGTTTATAAGGCTAATGATGGAGAAGAATATATTTTTAACCTGATCGATACACCAGGGCATGTCGATTTTAACTATGAGGTTTCCAGAAGTCTTGCTGCCTGTGATGGGGCAATTTTGGTCGTAGATGCAGCACAGGGTATCGAGGCGCAGACGCTGGCGAATGTTTATCTGGCATTGGATCATGACCTGGATGTGCTTCCGGTCATTAACAAGATCGATCTCCCAAGTGCAGATCCGGAGCGCGTTGTCAACGAGATTGAGGATGTGATCGGACTTGAGGCACACGATGCACCGAGAATTTCTGCCAAGACAGGATTGAATGTTGAAGAGGTTCTGGAGCAGATCGTTACGAAGATCCCGGCACCGCAGGGAGACGTAAATGCACCGCTGAAGGCATTGATCTTTGACTCTATTTATGATGCTTATAAAGGCGTCATTGTTTTTTGTCGTGTTATGGACGGCCGCGTTAAGAAAGGTACTCAGATCCGTATGATGGCAACAGGATTTACGACTGAAGTTGTGGAAGTAGGATATTTTGGAGCCGGACAGTTTATTCCGTGTGATGAGCTGACAGCCGGTATGGTTGGATATATTACCGCAAGTATTAAGAATCTTGGGGATACCAGAGTTGGTGACACAGTTACCGATAATGAAAGACCATGTGCAGAAGCACTTCCGGGTTACAAGAAAGTACAGCCAATGGTTTACTGTGGACTGTATCCGGCTGATGGTGCCAGATATGGTGATCTTCGAGATGCTCTTGAGAAACTGCAGCTGAACGATGCTTCTCTGTTCTTTGAACCGGAGACATCTATTGCACTTGGCTTTGGCTTCCGTTGTGGATTCCTCGGACTTCTGCATTTGGAAATCATCCAGGAACGCCTGGAAAGAGAATACAATCTTGATCTGGTAACGACAGCACCAGGTGTTGTTTACAAAGTATATAAGACGAATGGAGAAGTGATCGAACTGACAAATCCATCCAATCTCCCGGATCCATCTGAGATTGAATATATGGAAGAGCCAATGGTAAATGCTGAGATTATGGTAACGACAGAATTTATCGGTGCGATCATGGATCTCTGCCAGGAACGCCGTGGTCAGTATAACGGAATGGAATACATGGAGGAAACCAGAGCACTTCTGAAATATAAACTTCCACTGAATGAGATTATTTACGATTTCTTTGATGCATTGAAATCCCGTTCCAGAGGATATGCATCTCTGGATTATGAGCTCTGCGGTTATGAACGCAGTGAACTGGTTAAACTTGATATCCTTGTTAATAAGGAAGAAGTTGATGCACTTTCTTTCATCGTACATGCAGATACTGCTTATGAGCGTGGACGTAAGATGTGTGAGAAGCTGAAAGAAGAAATTCCGAGACAGCTCTTTGAAATCCCGATCCAGGCTGCAATCGGAAGCAAGATCATTGCCCGTGAGACTGTCCGCGCTATGCGAAAGGATGTTCTTGCCAAATGCTATGGTGGTGATATTTCCCGAAAGAAGAAACTTCTTGAGAAACAGAAGGAAGGTAAGAAACGTATGCGCCAGGTCGGAAACGTAGAGATTCCACAGAAGGCATTTATGAGTGTACTGAAACTGGACGATAAATAATTGACGGGAGAGACCGTGAATATGGAATGCATATTGTTGTGAACGGCGGACTTACAGAAGGGAGGCAGGGCCATGAAAAAAGGAACTGCAAAAGCTATGAGATATATTGTTGCGGGGAGTGCATTGACACTCTGTGTGATTATGACGGGATGTGGCTGCGGACAGAAAAAGACAGATCCTGCTTCGGAACAGGTACTGAAGATCAGTATCACACCGGAACCGTCACCAACACCGGCACCGGATACGGTAGATGCGGCAGCAGTTACTTCGAATGGAGATATCAGTATGGTGAATCTGTATCTGGCAGAAAATCCATCAGCGGTGACAAACAGTACAGATACGGGTGCGGGTGATGCGAATACTACAGATGCTTCGAATATGCAGGATCAGGATCAGTCGGAAGATACATCGGGTTCTTCTGATGAGGGTGGAGACGATGAAGAATAAGAATCGTACCCCACTGGAATTATATATTCATATACCGTTCTGTGTGCAGAAATGTCAGTACTGCGATTTCCTCTCCGGTCCATCGGATCAGGAGACAAGAGACAGATATATAAAGGCTCTGCGTGCTGAGATTCAGGCGGTGCAGGGTGTTGAAGCGTATGAGATCGTTTCTGTTTTTATCGGAGGGGGGACTCCTTCCGTACTGAAAGCAGAAGCGATTGCTTCTATTATGGAGACAATTCAAAAGAAATTCTGTTTCTCGCCGGATGCAGAAATAACAATAGAATCAAATCCCGGCACAGTTGATCTTGCGAAACTTAATGCTTACCGAGAAACAGGAATCAACCGTCTGAGTCTGGGACTGCAGTCCACGGATTCGAAAGAGCTGAGGATGCTTGGAAGAATTCATACATATGAAGAATTTCTTCAGAGTTATCAGTGGGCAAGAGAAGCAGGGTTTCAAAATATTAATATAGATCTGATGTTTGCAATCCCCGGACAGACAGGAGAGGCATGGCGTGCTCACCTTCGTCAGGTCGCGGAGCTGAAACCGGAACATATTTCTGCCTATAGTCTGATCATCGAGGAGGGAACTCCGTTTGCGGAGTGTGAACTGGACCTTCCGGATGAAGATACGGAGTATCAGATGTATGAGGACACAGCGGGGATTCTTGCAGAGTATGGATATCAACAATACGAAATATCCAATTATGCAAAAGACGGATATGCATGTCGGCATAATATCGGTTACTGGAAACGTACAGAATATCTTGGCCTGGGGCTGGGAGCATCTTCTCTTTATGGGGAAAACCGTTTTTCCAATACGAGAGATATGCAGGAATATCTGGGATTTTCCGGAAACACAGAACGAATTCGTAAAGATGTTCTGAAACTTTCACTTAAAGACCAAATAGAAGAATTTATGTATCTGGGGCTTCGTATGACGGAAGGGATTTCAGAGATCGATTTTGAACAGAATTTCGGACAGAAGCTTGAGAATATTTATGGTTCTGTCCTGCAAAAATATAAAGAGACCGGATTCCTGGAGAAGACTGGTACGAACTGGAGATTTACAAGAAAAGGAATTCATGTGAGCAATCATATCCTGGCAGAGCTTCTGTTGGATGAAGAATAAGTGCGAACATGCAGCGGATAAGAGGAGAAAAGATGTCTGAACGAACAACTGGAAAAAAGTTTATTAAGATTCGAGGAGCAAATGTCAACAATCTCAAGAATCTGAGTGTGGATATTCCGAGAGATGAATTTGTGGTTCTGACGGGAGTCAGCGGATCAGGAAAGTCTTCTCTGGCATTTGATACGATCTATGCAGAGGGGCAGAGACGTTATATGGAATCTCTGTCATCTTATGCAAGGCAGTTTCTGGGTCAGATGGAGAAACCGGATGTAGAGTCGATCGAAGGACTGCCACCGGCAATTTCCATCGATCAGAAATCTACCAACCGCAATCCGCGTTCAACGGTTGGAACAGTTACAGAAATTTATGACTATTTCCGACTTCTTTATGCACGTATTGGTATTCCGCATTGTCCGAAGTGCGGAAAGGAAATCAAAAAGCAGACAGTCGATCAGATGGTTGATCATATTATGGCACTTCCTGAAAGAACAAAGCTGCAGCTTCTGGCACCGGTAGTTCGTGGTCGAAAGGGAACACATGCAAAGCTTCTGGATCAGGCGAAACGCAGCGGTTATGTACGCGTACAGATTGATGGAAATCTGTATGAGCTGTCTGAAGAAATTAAACTGGATAAAAACATCAAACATAATATAGAAATTATCGTAGACCGTCTGGTAGTAAAACCGGGAATTGAGAAACGATTGTCTGATTCCATTGAGACAGTTCTGAATCTTTCGGATGGATTGCTTATGGTAGATACGATGGATGGTACTGTGAAGACATTCAGTCAGAGCTTTGCCTGCCCGGATTGTCAGATCAGTATTGATGAGATCGAGCCGAGAAGCTTTTCGTTTAATAATCCGTTTGGAGCCTGCCCGGATTGTTTTGGTCTGGGATATAAGATGGAATTTGATATTGATCTGATGATTCCGGATAAATCTCTGAGTATTTCCCAGGGAGCTATTGTGGTCATGGGCTGGCAGTCCTGTACAGATAAGGGCAGTTTTACAAGAGCAATCCTTGATGCACTGGCGAAAGAATACCATTTCAGCCTGGATACTCCGTTCCAGGATTATCCGGATGATGTTAAGAATGTTCTGATCCATGGTACAAATGGACATGCTGTCAAAGTATATTATAAAGGTCAGCGTGGAGAAGGCGTTTATGACGTTGCTTTCCCGGGTCTGATCAAAAATGTGGAACAGCGATACCGCGAAACAGGATCCGATGCGATGAAACAGGAGTATGAGTCGTTTATGCGGATCACACCGTGTAAGACCTGCAAAGGCCAGCGATTAAAAAAAGAATCTCTGGCGGTGACGGTAGGAGATCGCAATATTTATGAAGTGACTTCTCTTTCTATAGAAAATCTGAAGAAATTTATGAGTGAGCTGAAACTTACTGAACAGCAGGAACTGATCGGTAAGCAGATTCTGAAAGAAATCCGTGCAAGAGTTGGTTTTCTGTCTGAGGTAGGTTTGGATTATCTGTCTCTGAGCCGTGCAACAGCGACGCTGTCCGGTGGGGAAGCACAGAGAATCCGTCTGGCAACACAGATTGGTTCCGGACTGGTGGGAGTCGCTTATATTCTGGATGAACCGAGTATCGGACTTCATCAGAGAGATAATGATAAGCTTCTTCGTGCACTGATGCGTCTTCGTGATCTGGGTAACAGTCTGATTGTGGTTGAACATGATGAGGATACCATGCGCGCAGCGGACTGTGTTGTGGATATCGGTCCGGGAGCCGGAGAACATGGTGGAGAACTGGTGGAAATTGGTACGGCAGAGACGCTGATGAAGAATGAACGTTCAATTACAGGTGCTTACCTGAGCGGACGTTGCAAAATTCCGGTACCGACAGAACGTAAACAACCGACCGGCTGGCTGAAAATCCGTGGAGCAGCAGAAAACAATCTGAAACAGGTAAATGTAGATGTGCCGCTTGGCATTATGACTGCGGTGACGGGAGTCAGCGGTTCTGGCAAAAGTTCCCTGATCAATGAAGTTTTGTATAAGACGCTTGCGCGAGACCTCAACAGAGCTAGAGTGATTCCGGGGAAACATAAAGAAATTCAGGGACTGGATCAGCTGGATAAGGTAATCAGTATCGATCAGTCACCGATCGGACGTACACCGCGTTCCAATCCTGCAACCTATACAGGTGTGTTTGATCAGATCCGTGATCTGTTTGCATCTACAGCTGATGCCAAAGCACGTGGCTATAAGAAAGGACGTTTCAGTTTTAATGTCAAAGGCGGACGCTGCGAAGCCTGCAGTGGTGATGGTATCATCAAGATTGAGATGCATTTCCTTGCAGATGTTTATGTACCATGTGAAGTCTGCAAAGGCAAACGATATAACCGTGAGACACTGGAAGTAAAATACAAAGATAAGAGTATTTACGATGTTTTGAATATGACGGTGGAAGAGGCTCTTGCTTTCTTCGAGAACATTCCTTCCATTAAGAGAAAGATTCAGACACTCTATGATGTAGGACTTTCTTATATCCGTCTTGGACAGCCATCTACCGAACTTTCGGGTGGAGAAGCGCAGAGAATCAAGCTTGCGACTGAACTCAGCAAACGCAGTACCGGTCGTACCATTTATATTCTGGATGAGCCGACGACAGGACTTCACTTTGCGGATGTTCATAAGCTTGTTGAGATCCTGCAGCGCCTGACAGAGGGCGGCAATACAGTTGTAGTCATCGAGCATAATCTGGACGTGATCAAAACTGCAGATTATATCATAGATATGGGACCGGAAGGCGGTGAACGTGGAGGTACTGTTATTGCAACAGGTACACCGGAAGAAATTGCTGTCTGCCCGGATTCCTATACAGGCCAGTATGTGGCAAAATATTTAAAGTAAACGGCCGGTTATTGTGCGTGTTAATATCCGCAGGTGTTTTGTTATGAATAAGGGACTTTTCAATTGCTGAAAAGTTGTTTATAATAAGCGTGATTATATGTATAACGAAAGAATATCAGATTTTTACAGGAAGCATATGGAAGGGAGATCTTATGCCTGCAAATGATATAGGAATAGATCTGGGAACGACAAACAGTCTGGTATATTCTACGGGCAGAGGCCTTGTTTTGAGCGAACCATCTGTAGTAGTATATGATAAAGATACAGAGAAGATCAAAGCAATTGGTGAAGAAGCCCGGCAGATGGCTGGGCATGTTACTTCCAATATGGAAGTAATCTGTCCGATTCGTCAGGGAATGATCATAGATTTTGTCGTTATGGAAAAAATGTTGAAATATTTTATCGCCAAGGCGATGGGGCGGCGGGCGTTCCGCAAACCACGGATCAGCGTGTGTGTGCCGAGTGGTATCACGGAGATTGAACGTAAGGCAGTGGAAGAAGCAACTTATCAGGCAGGAGCGAGAGAAGTGTTTCTGGTTGAAGAACCAATCGCTGCTGCAATCGGTGCCGGTGTGGATATTACCAAGCCTTTTGGCAATCTGATCGTGGATATTGGTGGCGGCACAACGGATATTGCTGTTATTTCGATTGGCGGTGTTGTTGTGTCATCAACGATCAAGGTTGCGGGAGATGCGTTTGACCAGGCAATCATGAGTTATATACGAAAGACGCACAGTTTGTTTATCGGATCGGATACTGCAGAAGCAATCAAAATAAAAATCGGCACAGCTATCGAAGAGGCGAATCCACAGGTGATGGAAGTAAAAGGACGAAATGTACTTACAGGACTTCCGAAAAAAGTAAAACTGACTTCCGAAGAAATCCGTGAGGCACTGAAAGATGCGACAGGACAGATTGTAGAAGCAGTCCATGGAGTGCTGGAAAAGACACCGCCGGAACTGGCCGCTGATATTGTGGACAGAGGAATTGTCCTGGCGGGCGGAGGAGCACTGCTTCGGGGAATGGATGCACTGATCGAGCAGAGGACAGGGGTAAATACTCTGACTGTTCAGAATGCGATGCATGTGGTAGCTGTTGGAACCGGCAAATATGCAGAGATAATGAGCCGTATGGAATCTTAATAACTGCAGACAGGAGCCAGGAATATTTATGATAGATCATAGATATCCTGGTTTTGCTGTTATAAGGCTGAAAAACAGTAGCAATTTTGGGGCCGGAAGAAAGAGGAAGAAATGAGCGAGAGCATTACAGGATATATTGATCATATTATTTTTCGAAATGAAGATAATGGATATACGGTTATGGTATTAAAAGGGGTCAGCGAGGAAGATGAGCTGACCTGCGTTGGAAGTTTTCCGGTGGTCACACAGGGAGCATCTGTAGAACTGGAGGGGAATTTTACACAGCATCCGGTTTATGGAAAGCAGTTTCAGGCAGTGCGGCTGACTGAAAAAATGCCGGAAGATGCACTGGCTATGGAAAGATACCTCGGTTCGGGTGCGATTAAAGGAATTGGCGCGGCGCTGGCGGGAAGGATCGTACGTCATTTTGGAGATGATACGTTTCAGATAGTAGAAAATGAGCCTGAAAGACTGTCTGAAGTTAAGGGAATCAGTGAAAAAAAGGCAAGAGAGATTGCCATGCAGATCGCGGAAAAGTCCGATATGCGGAAGGCAATGATGTTTTTGCAGAAATATGGGATTTCACTGAACCTTGGTGCCAAAATCTACCAGAAGTATGGAGACTCTGTTTACAGTGTTTTGCAGGAAAACCCGTATAGACTTGCAGATGATATCAGTGGTGTGGGATTCAAAATTGCAGATGAGATCGCCTATCGCATTGGAATTCATACAGATTCAGATTACAGAATAAAAAGTGGAATGGTATATACTCTTCTGCAGGCAACCGGGGAGGGACATGTATATCTTCCGAAAGACGAGCTCTTTCAGCGTGCAGCAGAACTGCTCGGTGTAGATTCTTCTTATATGGAGAAGCATCTGGTCGATCTGGCGATGGACCGTAAGATCGTTCAGAAGGAACAAGGAGATCAGATACTGATCTATCCGGCTCAATATTATTATCTGGAGTTAAATACGGCAAGAATGCTTCGGGAACTTGATATTTTCTGCCCGGAAGATGAGAAAATAGTGGAACGAAGAATTGTCCAGATAGAGAAAGAAACGGGAACGGTTTTGGATGAAATGCAGAAAAAAGCAGTGCAGGAAGCTGCCGGGCATGGCCTGCTTATTCTCACCGGCGGTCCCGGTACCGGAAAAACAACGACAATCAATGCGATCATCCGATATTTTGAGGGCGAAGGTGCAGAGATCAGGCTGGCGGCTCCAACCGGAAGGGCAGCGAAGCGTATGACAGAGGCTACCGGCTATGAGGCACAGACGATCCATCGTCTTCTCGAACTTTCTGGAATGCCGGAAGATGGCAGAGAAGGCCAGCCCATTCATTTTGAACGAAATGCAGAAAATCCTCTGGAAACGGATGTCATTATCATTGATGAGATGTCGATGGTGGATATACATCTCATCCATTCGCTTCTTATGGCAGTTACGGCAGGAACGAGACTGATCCTGGTAGGAGATGAAAATCAGCTTCCAAGTGTTGGACCGGGAAATGTACTTCGCGATATTATCCGAAGTGGACAGTTTCCGGTAGTTGAACTGAAGAAAATCTTCCGACAGGCATCAGAGAGTGACATTGTTGTGAATGCACATAAGATCAATAAAGGTGAGCAGGTGGAAATCAATAACAAGAGCCGGGATTTCTTTTTTCTCAAAAGATACGATGCGGATATCATCATTCGCGTAGTGATTGCACTGATTCAGGAAAAACTTCCCAAATATGTGGAAGCAAAACCGTTTGAAATCCAGGTTCTGACACCAATGCGAAAAGGACTTCTCGGTGTGGAACGTCTGAATCAGATCCTGCAGAGATACCTGAATCCGCCGGACGCTTCCAAGAAAGAGAAAGAAATAGGACAGGGACTTTTCCGTGAGGGTGATAAGGTCATGCAGGTTCGCAATAATTATCAGCTGGAATGGGAAATCCGCGGAAGATATGGAATACCGATCGAAAAAGGTGTTGGAGTTTTTAATGGGGACACCGGCATCATCAAAACAATCAATGAATTTGCAGAAACAGCAGAAGTTGAGTTTGAAGATGGCCGATGGGCGGAATATTCATTTAAACAGCTGGATGAACTGGAACTTGCTTATGCAGTAACCATACATAAATCACAGGGATCAGAATATCCGGCAGTGATCATTCCACTGCTTTCCGGTCCGAGAATGCTGATGAACAGAAATCTTCTTTATACAGCAGTAACACGTGCGAGAAAATGCGTTACTGTTGTGGGAAGTGAGGAGACTTTCCGTGATATGATCCGAAATGAGAAGCAGCAGAGAAGATACAGCTCGCTGGATCAGCGCATTCAGGAAACCGAATAAATCTCTGCAAAAGAACTCGATAACAGGAAAAGAGAGCATATCATCGGGGAGAAAGGCTTTCTTTGAAAAAAATAAAAGAAAAATGTTTGGATGTACTGTACCCTCCCAGATGTCCTGCATGCGGCGGTATTCTGGAGGATAAACAAAGAAGTATCTGTCCGCAGTGCGAATCGATTTTTCACCCTGTTTCAGAATATTATTGCATGAAATGTGGAAAACCGGTAAATGAGACGGAAGAATATTGTAGTGAATGTCGGCACAGAGAACGGAAATTTATTCGTGGAAGAAGTGTGTTTCTGTATAATGCGCAGATGAAGAATTCTCTTCTTCGGTATAAATATTACGGGAGCCGTGAATATGGGAAATATTATGCGGAATCGATGTGCAGATATGTGGGAAGAGATATAAAAAGCTGGAGACCGGACGTAATCATTCCGGTGCCGCTTCACAGGCGCAAAAAGAGAATGAGAGGGTTTAACCAGGCGGCCGATCTGGCAGAGCGCATTGGGAAAATCCTTGGAATTCCGGTTGCGGAAGATGTTATTTATAAGTCCAGGGAAACACGGTCACAGAAAAAACTGGACGCTGAAGAGCGAAAGAAAAATCTCAGAAATGCGTTTCAGGCAGCAGGGCCGGTAACAGGCCTGAGAATTCTTGTGGTCGATGATGTGTATACGACAGGGAGTACAGTGGAAGCCATGGCAGAATGTCTGCTGGAAAATGGAGCGAAAGCCGTATTTTTTGTAACTTTGTGTACGGGAAACATCTGAATGGGTACATCTTTGAACGAAGGTTGGACGGAAGTGGAAAAAATACTTTTCATGATTCGGGATATATGATACAATCAGTCTATGTATGATTATTTCTGGTATTTTCAGGAAATATGGTTTGAACAAGTTACTGTGTACAGTAACAATGATTGTGAGGAGCAGGATATGATCAACGAAGAGAAGGTTAAGATTATGACAAAACTTGCCATGTATGAGCAGGGCAAGGGCAGAAAATATCTGCCGGTCAGCAAGTATTACCGAAGCGATTATATAGGGCTGGCACTGATCAAGAATTTTTTTCTGGTCACAATTGGATATTGTCTGAGCGTTGCAGCTGTAGCGGTTTATTTTGGAGAATATCTTCTGGAGAATATACACAAAATGAATCTGATAATGCTCGGTGTATATATTGTGATCGGCTATCTGATCGTACTTGTGGCATATTCAGTCCTGACGTATATACAGTACTCGGTTCAGTATTATCGGGCAAAAAAGAGTGTCAGAGAATACTACAGTCAGCTTACTGAACTGAATAAGATTTATGCCAGAGAAGAAAAAAAATCTTCTGGCAGAGGAAACGCAGGAGGGTATCGTAAATGACAGCATTACTGGAATTCAAACAGAAAATAAAAGGAATTTATGCACAGTACGAAATGTACCTGCTTCCTTTATTGAAATTTGTCCTTGCACTGGTTTATTTCATCTGGATCAATACCAACATGGGATATATGACTGCACTGGATAATATTTTTGTTGTATTGATCTTATCGCTGATCTGCTGTATTCTTCCATCCGGAATGATGATCTTCGCAGGATTTGCACTGATGGTGGGACATTGTTATGCACTTGGAATCGAAGTGGCAGCTTTTCTTCTGATACTGATTCTGTTCATGATGATCCTTTTCCTGCGTTTCAGCAGCGGTAAAAACATCGTGCTTGTGTTTACACCACTCGCATTTGCATTTGATATTCCGGTGCTGCTTCCGATCGGATGCGGACTTCTCAGCAGTGCGGTATCAGCACTTCCGGCAGCTGGCGGCGTGATCATCTATTATTTTGTCCGTACAGTACGTATACAGTCGCAGGCTCTTCTTGGCATGGACTCAGACATTGTCGGTAAACTGACACTTCTGTCAGACAGCCTTATGAAGAATGGTGAAATGTGGCTTACACTGATTGCTTTTATTGTAGTGGTTCTTGCTGTGAATCTGATTCGTACCCGCATGTTTGATTATGCATGGAGAATTGCAATTGTTGCCGGTGGAGTGATCTATATTGTGATCATGCTGGCAGGAAGTATGAGTCTTGGAATTTCAATTTCCGTATTTTCACTGATCATTTATACTGTGGTTGCGGTACTGGTTGGAATCATACTGGAGTTCTTTGTGTTTGGTGGAGACTATACAAGAACGGAACGTCTGGAATATGAAGATGACGATTACTATTATTATGTGAAGGCTGTTCCGAAGGCACTGGTTGCTACTTCTGAAAGAAGTATCAAAAAGATCAACGGAGAATCTGCAAGAGAAGAACGAAAATCGGCAGAGCGCGTGGTAAATTATTCCACCCCTCTTTTTCAGGGGGAAGAGCCACCGAAAAAGAAAAAAAGAGTTCAGGAAACAGAAGCGGCGTCTGTAGTACAGAAGGCTGATATAGATGATATTGATTTTGAGAAAAAGCTGGAGGAATCCCTGAAGGATCTGTGATCCGGCAAAAGTAACCTGACAACAGCAACAGAAGGAGAGGAGAGTTTATGCGGAATATTACAGACATACTGGCAAGATATTTATCAGATATCAATCTGCCGTCTGTCAGTATTATCGATATCATTGAAATAATCCTGATTACATTTTTTGTATATCAGTTCATGGTGTGGATCAAATTTACACGCGCATATACTCTGCTTAAGGGTCTTCTGGTTATTGGCGCATTTCTTATTATTGCTTATATATTTAAGATGAATACGATCCTGTGGATCGTATCAAAACTGGCCAGTGCACTGATCACGGCGATCGTTGTAATATTTCAACCTGAATTGCGAAAGGTCGTGGAACAGCTGGGACAGAAAAAAATCATGGCATCCATTTTTCCTTTTGATTCCGGCAAAGAAGTAAAAGAAAGATTTACAGATAAGACGGTCAATGAACTGATCAAAGCATGTTTTGATATGGCTGAGGTTAAGACAGGCGCACTGATCGTGATCGAACAGGAGATCAGACTTGATGAATATGTCAGAACGGGAATCAATGTGGATGCTCTTTTGACCAGTCAGCTGCTGATCAATATTTTTGAACACAATACACCACTCCATGACGGTGCAGTGATCGTAAGAGGAAATCGTATTGTTGCTGCAACCTGTTATCTTCCACTGTCTGACAATATGGAACTGAGTAAACAGCTTGGAACCAGACATCGTGCAGGTGTTGGAATCAGTGAAGTGACAGATTCTGTTACGATCATTGTTTCAGAGGAAACAGGACAGGTTTCTGTGGCACAGAACGGTCGGCTGTTGAGAAATATCAGCAGCAGTCAGCTTCGTGAAGTACTGGAAAAAGCACAGAATAAGAAAATTGTGGATAACAACAAACTGAGACAGTTGTTGAAGGGAAGAGTGAAACATGAAGAAAAAAATAGGAAATAATCTTTCTTTGAAAATTCTGTCTCTTGCAATTGCTATTCTGGTATGGCTTCTGGTTGTCAATATAAACAATCCGATCAGTACAAAGTCATTCATTGTGTCAGATGTGGAATTGCTGAATGAGGCATATATCGATGCAGACGGAAAAATGTGTATGCAGGATGAAGAACAGGTTCCCATCCGTGTGACGATCAAAGCTCAGAGAAAGATCCTGGACAGGATCACACTCAATGATATTCGTGCGGTTGCGGATCTTCAGCAGGCGGTGAGCCTGAAAACAGATCCGGTCATGGTTCCGATCACTGTATCCTGTGGGCGGATTTCAGCAGACAATATTGAAGTGAGTCCGCAGAATCTGAGCCTTCATCTGGAGGATAAAGATACACAGGAGTTTGTAGTAAATGTGAATACAAACAACACAAAACCTGACAGGGGCTATGAAATTGGAGCGCTGACTTCCAATCCGGAGAAAATCAAAATTACAGGTCCGGTGTCTCTGATCAATAAAATAGATAAGGTAAATGCTTCCATCGATGTAGATGGAGCAATGGAAGATGTGACTCAGGAGACCGATGTCAAGATCATTGATAAGAACGGTGAGGAATTTACCGATACAGACATGGGTTATCTGAATGTTTCGAAAGTATATGTAACTGCAAAATTATGGAAAGTTCAGTCGAATATCAGAATCAGTGCAGAGTATTCCGGTACTCCGGCAGCAGGATATCAGGTGGAGAGTATTATGACAACACCGAATGTGATCAGTATTGCTGGAAGTGAAGATGCACTGGCAGCACTGAAAGAGCAGAATAATACGATCTGGCTGCCGGGTTCTGTGGCGGATATTTCGGGTCGAAACAGTGATTTTGAAGAGAAAATCAATATTTCAGATTATCTTCCGGATGGCCTGAAGCTTACCAGCGATTCCAGTGAAGATGTATTTGTCAGAGTAAATATTCTTCCGGAGGGAAGCAATGTATGTGAGGTTCCGACAAAGAATATAATTGTGAATGATTCACCTGAGGGAATGCAGGTTTCATTTGATACTGCAAATATAGAAATTCGTGTTAAGAAAACTTCCGATGATCTTGCAGATCTCACAGAAGGCGATATTAAAGTGTCAATAGATCTTAAGGGAATGAGCGAAGGAAGTTATGAAGTGCCTGTCAGCATAGAAATACCGAAGGGATATGAGCTGGTAGACGAAGTAACGACAGGGGTGGAGATTTCCAAAATTTCTACAGCAGATGAAAGCAATTAACAGGAGATTTCAGAATGGTAAGTCAGAAGATAACAGTCAATAATCCATCGGGACTTCATTTGCGCCCGGCTGGTATATTGTGTAATGAAGCTATAAAATACAGTTCCGCGATCACATTCACTTTTGAAGGCGGTACAGCAAACGCGAAGAGTGTATTGAGTGTACTAGGAGCATGTGTAAAATGCGGAGATGAAATTGAACTGGTCTGCGAAGGGGCAGACGAACAGGAAGCATTGAAAGCTTTGACCGATGCGATCAGCAGTGGTCTTGGTGAATAGAAACATATGTAAAGAAGTTTAAGGAGGAGTAGTCGTGAAAAAACAAGTTGTGGCAGTAATGTTGAGCCTTGCAATGTGCGCATCTACCGGTGCAGAAGCAAGTATTGTCAGTGCAGCCGAATTTTCTTCTGAGGTGTCAGCAGCAGAGGAAACGGAATCTGATGAAGAGTCTGTTGCGGATGAGAACGATGGTTCTGCAGTAGTGGATGATTCCGCAGTAGTAGATGATTCTGCAGTCGATATCGATTCAGATGCGGCAGCAGATGATGCAGATCAGGCAGAAGATAGCGTTCCGGCAGATACGGAAAATCAGGCAGATGTTGATTTCAGTTCCGGTGAGGAAGAGGTTGTGACTGAAGAGGCAGAGGATGAGGCTCCGGCAGTGACAGAAGAAACTGCAGAAGAAGCTGGTAAAGCAAATGAATCATCTGATGCTAATGGTAAAGTAGCTTCCCTTGAGTATACAAGATGGAAATTTGTAGATGGCAAATGGAAACTGGAAAAGTACTCACCTTCCAGAATACAGGAAACTGCAGCAGCTGTCGGAACAGAAGAAACTGCAGAAGCAGCAGGAACTGATGAGAATGCAGCTGTTGAGACAGCAGCAGAAACTACAGAAGCTGTAGCAGATGAATCACAGGCGGCTGTTGATACAACTGCAGAAACTACAGAAGCTGTAGCAGATGAATCACAGGCAGCTGTTGAGACAGCAGTAGAAACACAGCAGACAGATGAGACACAGCCGGCTGCAAATGAACAGCAGGCAGAGGAAGCAGGTGCAAGTGCTTATTATACATCAGCAGATGGCCTGGTAAAGATTACAACATTGAATGTTAATAACAGTGTTCTGGCTTCAGGATATTATGCATTTGATAAAGATGGATATCTTCTGACAGGAAGAAATGCTGTTGGAAATGATTTCTATTATTTCCGTACAGAAGGCGATGTTCAGATTGTGAATGCGCTTTCTGCAAATATGAAGACGCCTTATAATTCTCAGCTCGGTCAGGCAATTTCCGATACATGGATCTGGGATGCAGGTCAGGGAGTATTTAATTATTATGGTAATGATAATGGTAAACAGGTAAATCTTGAAGCAAACAAGATCTACAGTATCAACGGAGCTTCTTACTATCTTCTGAATGGTGGTAAGCCATACGTAGGAGACCAGAAGATCAGCGGAGGCATCTGCTATTTCCAGCCGGCAGCATCTGCAGGAGATATTCCTGGTAAGATGGCAGTCAACGGATGGTTTGGAAAGAGTACCAATAAGGGTACACAGTGGCGTTATTTTAATGCAAACGGATATTACCAGAAAAAAGGAATCGGAGCATACAAGCTTCTGAGTAACAGCGACAATCTTTATCTGCTGGATGCAAATGGTTACCTGATCAGAAACAGAAAACCAGTCAAGGGTGCTGACAGATATTATTATATGGCTGACGGTAATGGTGTTGCATACAGAAATAAACTGATCAAATACGGTAAATACAGATACTATTTCACCGGCAACGGACGTCGCGCTACCTGGAAAAAGCGTTGGGTGAAACTTTCCGGAGCAGGAAACCGCTATTATTATTTCGGAAAAGTAGCAGGACGTGTTCAGGAACAGAAGGGAATCAAGAAAGTTACTGTCAATGGTAAATTTGTCGGATGGTTCTATTTCTCTTCCAAAGGTAACTCTTTTATAAACTGCTGGAAGAGCGGAAGATATTATCTCGCAGACGGACGTATGGCAAGTGGTGTTACCAAAATTAATGGTAAATATTACTTCTTCCAGAGATCCAGTTCCAAATCATATAGAGGTAAAGTATACAAAAGCAAATGGGTTAAGTATAATGGCAGATACTATTATGCTTCCAAAAGCGGTGTACTTGCAGAAAATGGCTGGAAACGTATCAAGACAGACGGAAGATTCTATTACTTCTATTTCAAGAATCTGACAGCTGTAACAAATAAAACTGGTGTAGAACACAATGGAACTTACGGAAGCCTGGATGGCAGAGGTCGTTTCATTGAGGCTGGCTGGGTTGTTGTAAATAACAACAGAAACTATGTACGTTATATCGATCCGAAGACTGGTAAATATGTCAAGAATACAACCAGATGGATCAATGGTATGCAGTACAGATTTAACAGCAGAGGATACAGAGTCAACGACAGAACAAATGAGTTCAGACGCAGCAGCTATTATCTGACCTGTGATCGTGTGAACGGAGTGCTGACTGTTTACACAGACAGCACCATGAGAATCCCGATCAAAACAATCCGCGTTTCTGTTGGTAAAGCCGGTACAGAGACACCTACCGGTACATGGACAATGCACAGAGCAGGACGCTGGCAGGAACTGATGGGACCATCCTGGGGACAGTATGGAACACATGTTGTGAATGGTATTTTTGTTCATTCCGTAGCATGTGGTCAGGCAAACAGTTATAATCTTCCGGTTGGAGAATACCTGAGACTTGGAAATCCGGCATCTCACGGATGCATCCGTGCCTGTGTAGCTGATGCAAAATGGGTTTGGGACAACTGCAATGGTTCCAAGATCCATATCTTTGATGGCACATATACATCCAATGAAGCACTCAAAGGACCTCTGGGCAGAAAAGCACTCACACCTTTAAGAGGCAGCAAGAACTTTGACCCGACGGACCCGGCTTGTAAGTAAATAATAAAATACAGCGCTCTCCCAAATGGAGGGCGCTTTTCAGGAGGAAAGTAAAATAATGAGAACATACCTTGTAACTGGTGGCGCAGGATTTATCGGATCCAACTATATTCATTATATGTTTAAAAAATATGACAACGAGATCCGTATTATCAATGTAGATAAACTGACTTATGCAGGAAATCTTGAAAATCTGAAAGATATTGAAGACCGTGAAAATTACACATTTGTGAAAGCTGATATTTGTGACAGCGAAGCAATTATGAAGATCTTTGATGAAAATGACATTGACAGAGTCGTTCATTTTGCAGCAGAGAGTCATGTAGACAGAAGTATACGTAATCCGGAAGTTTTTGTTAAGACAAACGTACTTGGAACTCTGGTCATGCTGAATGCAGCAAAATCTGCATGGGAACTTCCGGACGGAACATTCAAACCGGACAAAAAATTCCTGCATGTATCAACGGATGAGGTATATGGCTCTCTGGAAGAGGACGGCGGATTTTTCTATGAGACAACTCCATATGATCCGCACAGTCCGTATTCTGCAAGTAAAGCATCCTCTGATATGCTGGTAAAATCCTACATGGATACTTACAAATTCCCGGCAAATATCACAAACTGCAGTAATAACTATGGTCCATACCAGTTCCCGGAAAAACTGATTCCGCTGATCATCAACAATGCACTTCAGGGAAAGAAACTTCCGGTATACGGAGATGGAAAAAATGTTCGTGACTGGCTTTATGTTATGGATCATGCAAAAGGAATCGATATGGTACAGGAAAAGGGAAGACTTTTCGAGACATATAATATCGGTGGTCACAACGAAAAACAGAACATTCAGATCATCCATATCATTCTGGATACTCTGCAGGAGATGCTCCCGGAAGGGGATCCTCGTAAAGAACTTGTCAGTGAGAACCTGATCACATATGTAGAAGATCGTAAGGGACATGACCGTCGTTATGCGATCGCACCGGACAAGATCAAAGAGGAAGTTGGCTGGTATCCGGAAACCTGTTTCGAAGATGGTATCCGTCTGACAATCCAGTGGTTCTTTGAGCATGAAGACTGGATGAAAAATGTTACCAGTGGTGACTATCAGAAATATTACGAAGCAATGTATAAAACAAAATAATATCTCATAAAAGATGAGATCAGAAACGCTGTATATTTCAGGAATTCTCCTGATCTGTACAGCGTTTTTTATGCACAGAGATATGGAAAAAGATTTTAGCAAAAATAGGCATTGAATTTACAGAGCGATTGTGAGAAAATAATATGAGATATGTCTAGCTCTAAAAAGGAGAATCTGACAGGCTACATAAGATAGCAGTTTATGACAATGGAGGTAAATAGATGAACAAAGGAATATACCGGATTGCGGCTGGTGTTGGTGCGGCAGTGATCCTGGTGTCTTCTGCGACAGCACAGGCAGCAACCGTAACTGCCAATGGAACTCCTGCACCGGTAGCGAGTGACAGCATTGCAGGCTGGCCGGCAGCTCCTGCTGTCACGTCAGAAACCGCAGTTCTGATCGATGCAGATACGGGAGCGGTTTTGTATGACAAAGGAATGGACGAATATCGTTATCCTGCCAGCACGACAAAGATCATGACGATGTTGGTTGCGATCGAGAATAGTTCCCCAAAGGATATTGTTACTTTTACAGAAACAGGAATCAGAGATGTCACCTGGGACAGCAGTAACATCAACGCACAGCTTGGTGAAACGATGACGATGAAGGACTGCTGGATGGCTGCATATATTAAATCAGCCAACGAAGTCTGTGCACAGATTGCTGAGATGGTAGGTGGGACAGAAGCAAATTTTGTTGAAATGATGAACCAGAAGGCAAAAGAACTTGGATGTACACATACACATTTTGCCAATGCCAGTGGGCTGCCGGATGAAAATCATTATTCCAGTGCTCATGACCTGGCAAAGATCATGCGTGCATGCCTTCGAAATAAACGTTTCCGTCAGGTGATGAAATGTTCGAATTATAAGATCCCGGCAACGAATTTAAGCGAAGCAAGGGTTATGCATACGCATATGCCGCTCATGGCAAAAGAGTCCAATCTTTATTATGCAGACTGCATAGGCGGTAAGACCGGATTTTCAACGGATGCACAGCATACACTTGTGACAGCTGCCGAACGAAACGGACGTACGTATATAGCAGTTACCATGCGTGCGGCAGATCTTGGAATCAACTGTACGGACAGTACATCATTGTTTAATTATGCATTTGATAATTTTGATACGATCGATGTGGACGGAACAGCAATGACAGTGCCAAAAGGTGTTACGGTTAATGATCTGACAACCGATACAGCAGAGCGAAATGGTAAGACGTTGACCAGATATTACTATAGTGGACAGTTTGTCGGCTATGTGGCAGAAGCACAGCCGACAGAAACTCCGGCCGTGGAAGAGACAGCTGAAACAGCAGCAGAATCTTCAGAAACAGAGGCGGCTGAAACTGTGACAGATTCGCTGGAGACGTCGGAAAATGATTCTCAGGCAGAGGTTCAGACTGGACAGAAATCTATGTCCGAGCAGATTCAGGAGATCCGTACCGAGGGATTATCCGGTATGATGAAAGCTCTTCTGATCGCAATGGGAGTCATGGCAGTGATCCTGATCGCATTATTGATCGCACTTCATATAAAGAATGGATGAAAATAAATAAAGAACTTGAAATAAAGGAGGAAACATAATGAAAGGTATTATTTTAGCAGGTGGTTCAGGAACCAGATTATATCCATTAACAAAGGCAATTTCCAAACAGATCATGCCGGTTTATGACAAACCGATGATCTATTATCCATTGTCTACACTGATGCTTGCCGGAATCCGTGAGGTTCTGATCATTTCTACACCAAGAGATCTTCCGGTTTTCCGTGATCTTCTGGGAGATGGAAGCCAGCTTGGAATGAGATTTGAATATGCAGTACAGGAACAGCCGAGAGGACTGGCAGATGCATTTATCATCGGTGCAGATTTCATTGGCAATGATGCAGTTGCCCTGGTACTTGGAGATAATATTTTCTACGGACAGAGCTTTTCCAGAGTCCTTCAGAATGCTTACAGACGCACAGAAGAAGAAAAAGGTGCGACTATTTTCGGTTATTATGTAAGAGATCCTAGAGAATATGGTGTTGTAGAATTTGATGAGAACGGCAAAGCTCTTTCTATTGAAGAAAAACCGGAACATCCGAAGTCAAATTATGCAGTACCAGGTCTATATTTCTATGATAATGATGTTGTAGAAATCGCCAAAAATGTAAAACCGTCTGCCCGTGGTGAGATTGAGATCACCAGCATCAACAACGAATATCTGAGAAGAGGAACTTTGAAGGTAGAGACTCTGGGACGTGGATTTGCATGGCTGGATACAGGAAATCATGATTCTCTGCTTGATGCAGCAGATTTTGTTGCAGCATTCCAGAAACGTCAGGGACTGTACATTTCCTGCATCGAAGAGATTGCATACAAACGTGGATTTATTACAAAGGAGCAGCTTGTTGAACTGGCACAGCCTCTTCTTAAGACTGCTTATGGAAAATATCTGATTGAAATAGCGGAGGGATTATAAAATGGGAAAAATTACAGTAGAGACATGTCATATTGAAGGCCTGAAAGTGATCACACCGGCAGTATTCGGTGATGAACGCGGATATTTTATGGAAACATATAACTACAACGATTACAAAGCAGCCGGAATCGATATGGAATTCGTACAGGATAACCAGTCCAGTTCCCGTAAAGGCGTACTTCGTGGACTTCATTTCCAGATCAACTATCCACAGGATAAACTTGTTCGTGTAGTGAGCGGAGAAGTTTTTGATGTTGCGGTCGATCTGCGAGAAGGTTCCCCGACATATGGACAGTGGTATGGAGTCCTTCTTTCTGCAGAGAATAAGAAACAGTTCTTTATTCCGAAGAATTTTGCTCACGGATTTGTTGTTCTTTCTGATTCTGCAGAATTTGCTTATAAATGTACCGATTTTTATCATCCGAATGATGAGGGCGGTCTTGCATACAATGACCCGGATATCGGAGTAGAATGGCCGATTCCGGAAGGTATGGAACTGATCCTCTCTGACAAAGACCAGAAATGGGGAAGTTTTAAGGAATATACTGCCAACAGGAGTAAAAAGGATTGAAAAAAGAAACATGGCTGCCTGGGGAAATCTACAAAAACCGCAAATTAGTGTTTTCTCTGGCAAAAAATGATTTCAAAACAAAATATGCGGGTTCCTATTTTGGAACAGTCTGGGCATTTGTTCAGCCGATCGTAACGATCTGCGTTTACTGGTTTGTATTCGGACTGGCGCTTCGCAATGGTTCGGATAAAGGTGTTCCATTTGTACTTTGGCTGATCGCAGGTCTTGTCCCCTGGTTCTTTATTCAGGAGGGCCTGACCGGAGGAACGAATGCACTTCTGGAATATAATTATCTGGTAAAAAAAGTAGTATTTAACATTCGGATCCTTCCGGTAGTGAAAGTATTTTCAGCGGTATTTGTACATTGTTTTTTTGTTGTGATCGTACTGGTGATCTATACCTGCATGGGATATCCGCCGAGTCTGTATGCACTGCAGCTGGTATACTACAGCTTCTGCATTTTTATGCTGATTCTGGCAATCACATATATGACAAGTGCGGCGGTTGTATTCTTCAGAGATCTGAGTCAGATCATCAATATTATGCTTCAGGTTGGTGTATGGGTTACCCCAATCATGTGGGACTTTAATGATCTTGGTCTTGGAGGCCTTCTGGCAAATATACTGAAACTGAATCCGGTATTCTATATTGTGCAGGGATACAGGGATTCTCTGATCAACAAAGTAGCAATCTGGGAGCATCCGGTGCTGACACTTTACTTCTGGGGATTTACCCTGGTCGTATTTGTGCTTGGAACCAGACTGTTTAAAAAACTTCAGGTACATTTTGCAGATGTACTGTAAGCGGAGAGTAGAATGAGTGAATTTGCAATTCAGGTAAAACATCTGGATAAGATGTATAAATTATATAATAAGCCGTCCGACCGGTTGAAAGAGGCTCTGGGAATGAAAGTTCCTGTAAGAGAGCATTATGCGCTCCGGGATGTCAGCTTTGATGTAAAAAGAGGAGAAACAGTGGGAATTATCGGGACAAATGGTTCCGGTAAATCCACGATCCTCAAGATCATTACCGGTGTATTGAATCCTACCGGCGGAGAAGTCACAGTAGATGGGAGAATTTCCGCTCTGCTGGAACTTGGAGCCGGGTTCAATATGGAGTATACCGGAATTGAGAACGTATATCTCAACGGAACCATGATGGGGTTTTCAAAAGAGGAGATTGATGCCAGACTGCAGGATATTCTGGATTTTGCAGACATCGGCGATTTTGTACATCAGCCGGTTAAAGCATATTCCAGTGGTATGTTCGTTCGTCTGGCTTTTGCCGTTGCAATCAATATCGATCCTGAAATTCTGATCGTTGATGAGGCACTTTCTGTAGGGGATGTATTCTTTCAGGCAAAATGTTATCGTAAATTCGAAGAATTTAAGAAAATGGGCCGGACAATCCTTTTTGTAAGCCACGATCTGAGTAGTATTTCCAGATACTGTGACAGAGTTATCCTTCTGAATAAGGGTGTGAAGCTGGAAGAAGGTTCTCCAAAGCAGATGGTAGATATGTACAAGCAGCTTCTGGTAGGCCAGGATCCGACCAGGAAAGTGGAAAAAGAAGTAAAGAAAAAGGAAAACTGGAGTGAAAAATTCCAGGTAAATCCGAATATGCTGGAATATGGCAGCAAACTTGCTGAGATCACAGATTTTGTTGTGATGGATGAAAAGGGCCGTTATACCAATACCATTGACAAGGGAACAACCTTTACGATCAAGATGAGGGTTGCATTTCATGAGAATATTCAGGAACCGATCATGGCATATACATTTAAGGATATTCGTGGAACAGAAATTACAGGAACCAACACGATGTTTGAAAAAATGCATATTGAGCATTCTGAAGCCGGAGATGTATGTACCGTAACCTTTACACAGGATATGTTCCTGCAGGGCGGGGAGTATCTGCTTTCCTTTGGATGTACCGGCTATAAGGATGGAGACTTTACGGTATTCCACAGATTATATGATGCATGTAATATTACGGTGATCTCAACGCAGAATACCGTAGGATTTTATGATATGAATTCAAAAGTAGAAATTCAGTACGGAGAGGAATAATGGAAAAAATCGGACAGGTAATTCTGGATGATACACTATATCCGGGCAAAGATTTGTATACAGATGGTGCAATTGAGGATGAGATGCTGGAGATAGCACGCAATTACCGGGAAAAACAATGGAACGGAGTTATTGCAGAGCGGGCGAGCTGGCCGATTCTCTATCATTTTTCTCATATCAGGGAAAATATACTGAGCTGGATTCCGTTTACAGGTGAAGAGAATGTTCTTGAAATCGGTTCCGGATGTGGCGCTGTGACCGGCGCTCTCTGCAAAAAAGCCAAAAAGGTTACCTGTATTGAACTTTCAAGAAAGCGAAGCCAGATCAATGCATGGAGACACAGAGACTGTGACAATCTGAAGATCCTTATGGGGAATTTTCAGGAAGTCGAGAAGACGCTTACCGAAAAATATGATTATATTACATTAATCGGTGTGTTTGAATATGGAGAAGCCTATATACAGAGTGAGACTCCTTATGTGGATTTCCTTAAGATCATATCCAGACATCTGAAACCGGATGGTAAGATCGTTCTTGCAATCGAAAATCGTCTGGGGCTGAAGTACTGGGCAGGATGTACGGAAGATCATTTTGGAACTCTCTTTGAAGGTCTGGAAGGTTATCCGACAACGAGTGGCGTTAAGACATTTTCCAGAAAAGAAATGTTAGCAATCCTGAAAGAGGCAGGAGATCTTAAAGCATCCTGGTATTATCCATTTCCGGATTACAAATTACCAATGACGATTTATTCAGACCGTCGCCTTCCTTTGAAGGGAGAACTGAATCGTCTGGAAACAAATTATGACAGACTGCGTTTGCAGCTTTTCCAGGAATCTGCGGTATATGATTCACTTCTTGCGAATGATATGTATCCGGATTTTGCCAATTCTTTTCTTCTTCTGATCGGAAAAGAAAAGAAAGAAGCAGAAACCATTTATGTAAAGTTTTCCAATGAAAGAGATCCGGCATTTTCTGTGCGTACGGAAATCTGTGAAAACTCTTCAGGGAGAAGATATGTCCGTAAGTTACCGACAGAAAAAACTTCTGAAGAACATGTGAAGAATCTGGAAAAAATCTCCAGGGAACTGGGAACCTTTTACGGAAGAGAAGGTCTGGAACTGAATACCTGTACAGTTGAGAATGATGGAGTACGTCTGGAATATCTGCAGGGAGAGACACTGGAAGGAAGACTGGACGAACTTCTGGAGGCAGGAAAGACAGAAGAGCTTGAGAAGCTGTTTTTCAGCTATATCAAAAAGATCCGTCGTATCCATGAAGGAGAGATGTTCTTTAAAACACCGGAATTCGTGCAGGTCTTTGGTGATGCAGAAATCAGTGAAAGCTGTCGTTGCAGCGGCATGTCCAATATCGATCTTGTGCCAGCTAATATTCTGCTTCAGGATTCCGGAGTGTCCGTAATCGATTATGAATGGACCTTCCGCTTTCCGATTCCGTGCAATTTCATCCTTTACAGAATGATCCATTACTATCTGGAAAGTGATGGCAAGCGTGCTGTACTGCGTGATCTTGATTTCTATAAAAAGGCAGGAATCAGTGAGAAAGAACTGGAAATTTATGCAGAGATGGAGCGTAATTTCCAGAAATATATGGAAGGCGGTCATGTGCCTCTTCGGGAAATGTATGATGAGGTTTCACCTGGCAAGGTAGATATCATGGCATATTATGACCGGATCCGTGCCGCATGTGCAACGAGAAGACTGCAGGTATTTTATGACCGAGGAAATGACTTTTCGGAAGCGGATTCAGATATCTATCCAATGACAAAACATGGAATTGATTTCGGAATCACTGTTCCGCAGAATGTGCGCCGACTGCGTCTGGATCCCGGGGAAGCTGCCGGGGGACTGGTTCTTAAAAAACTTGTATTTGAAAACGGAAAAGAGGCGGATTTTTCTTCTAATGGTTTTCCGATAGGAAAAGGAAGATACTATTTTGGAGGCGGAGATCCGCAGTTTGTAATAGAGAGTCTGCCAAAGAATACAGGCAAACTTTATATAGAGATTGAAGTGATGAAGGAATCTGAAGCACAGGAGGCGTTCTGGATGAGTTTTTCACGGATCTCAGCAGAAAAAGACAAAGAGATTCAGAAACTAAAACATCAGATTTCTGAAATGGAAAATACAAAGGCATGGAAGCTGTACCGGAGTATTAAAAAGAAATAGGGGAATATTTATGGACAAACTTTGTTTCAGCATTGATGAAGAGAGATACGATGACAGACATGGACATGTGCTGAGCCTTGTAGGTTGGTATATGCATCCTGAAAAAAAGAAATGCATCTTTCAGTTGCTTGGGGATGGTTATGAAGTAATCGATATACCGGAAATCGAGAGATATGAACGCCCGGATGTGGCGCAGTCTCTGGATGTGGAGACAGAAGGATTTCTTCCGGGTTTTACTGTGACGATTCCAGAGGTACTGGAACTTCGCAGAAAATACGATCTGTTAGAACTTCTTTTGCTGGACGGAGAAGAAAAAACACTGCTTTGGGAGTGTGCGGGTGATGACCTGGATGAACTGGTCAAGGATAAACTGGTAGAATTTCATATTGACCGTGTAGAGGTACTTTATGGACTGATGCTGGAAATCCAGGGATGGACAACGGACCAGAGAGGAAATGTGGAAGTGACGGTTCACAAAGAAAACACGGAGCTTCTGGACTGCAAGATCACAAGAGGACGCAGACCGGATGTTGTGGAACGTCGTCATCTCGATGATGATTACAAAAATCAGGAGATTGGATTCAGTATTTCAGCAGCTTTTCTGGAAATTCCGGGGAATCGTATCGTACTTCATTTTTGTGGAGATTCCACAACAAAGACTTATGAAATCGATATTAAAGCACTCCGTAAAGAGCAGAAATCCAAAGGATTTTGGGGACGCCTTTTTCATAAAGATAAAGATGGAGAACACAAGGAAGACTATGAAGAGTGGTTCAAACGCCATAAAGCTGACCGGCGTACACTCAGAAAACAGAGACATACACATTTTGAGCAGAATCCGCTGATCAGTATTGTGATTCCGCTGTACTGTACTCCAACCCCATATCTCAAGGAATTGATCGATTCTGTTCGGGCACAGAGTTACACAAACTGGCAGCTTTGTCTGGCAGACGGAAGTCCGGATCAGAAAGTAGAAGAATATATTCAGAAGCGTTATGGAAAAGACAGCCGTATCCTGTACAAACATCTGGAGGAAAATGGCGGTATTTCCATTAATACAAATAAAGCGATTGAGATGGCGACGGGGGAATATCTGATGCTCAGTGATCACGACGATACGCTGGAACCGGATGCGTTATATGAAATCGTCAAAGCCATCAATGACCATCAGGGGCCGGAGATTGTTTATACAGATGAAGACAAGCTGAGTATGGATGGGGAATTTTATTTTGAACCCCATTTTAAATCAGATTATAACCTGTTTCGTTTAAGAGATAATAATTATATCTGCCACATTTTTGCAGTCAAAAAAGCCCTGGTAGATCAGGTAGGCGGTCTGAGACAGGAGTATGACGGTTCTCAGGATTATGATTTTATCCTGCGTTGCTGCGAACAGGCAAAACAGGTAATCCATATTCCGAGAGTACTGTATCACTGGAGATGTCATATGAATTCCGTTGCGGCAAATCCAGAGAGTAAGACGTATGCGTATGAAGCCGGATGCCGTGCAATTCAGGAACATTACAGAAGAGTTGGTATTGAGGCTGAAGTGGAGATGACGAAACATCCGGGCTGGTATCGCAGTCATGTGAAGATTCAGGGTGAGCCGCTTGTTTCCATCCTTATTCCAAATAAAGACCACATTGATGATCTTGAAAAATGTCTTTCTTCCATTTATGAGAAATCAACATGGAAAAATTACGAGATACTGGTAGTTGAAAATAACAGCGAAAAGCCAGAAACATTTGAGTATTATAAAAATCTTTCCTGGCGTTATCCAAAAGCAAGGGTGCTCACCTGGAAAGAGGGATTTAATTATGCCGCAATCAATAATTTTGCAGCAAAGGATGCAAAGGGCAGTTATCTGCTGTTCCTGAATAATGATGTAGAAGTCATTACTCCGGGATGGATCGAAGAAATGTTGATGATCTGCCAGCAGCCAGATGTCGCAATCGTTGGTGCTAAACTTTATTATCCGGATAATCTGATCCAGCATGCAGGTGTTGTCCTGGGGATGGGCGGAATTGCAGGACATATCATGTGCCAGGCATCATGCGAAGACAAAGGATATTTCGGAAGAGCCGTAAATGTTCAGGAAATCAGTGCGGTAACGGCGGCATGCATGCTTATGAAAGTTGAAGATTTTGAAGCTGTGGGTGGTTTTGACGAAGAGTTTGTGGTTGCATTTAATGATATTGATCTTTGCATGAAAGAGCGGGCAGCTGGAAAGAAAGTTGTATTTACACCATATGCGGAACTTTATCACTATGAATCCAAGTCAAGGGGAATGGAAGACACACCGGAAAAACAGTTCCGTTTCGAAAAGGAAACAAAACATTTCGAAGAGAAATGGGGCGAACAGATGAGCAAGGGAGATCCGTATTATAATCCGAATCTGTCACTGAAAGAAGCAGACTGTTCCCTGAGAGAAGACTGAGAAATGAGGTAGGATAATTCTATATGGCAAGAGAAATTTTTGAGGTAACAAAGGACCGATTCCATCTGCAGGATCCATGTTGTTATATTCTGCAGGGCACATGGCCCAAAGAAGCCAAAATGCGTGCGAAACTGGACGGATCTGAGGTAAAGGCAGAAATTCAGCGACTGGAAGTCGTCAGTGCATTGGAACGATTTAAAGATCCAGACCTGATGCGGGGCGAGCGGATCACAGCGGCTGTACAGCTTCCGGAATCTCTGGAGGGATACCAGAAACTTAGTATTTATGCGGAGATGCCGGAAAAAACATTTTGCTGGTTTTCGATTTCAGTAAAGAATCTTGAAAAAAGAAGGGGAAAACCACAGTTTTACATTGAAGAGGAAAAAGTGCAGCAGGGATTTCTGCGTGTCCGGGGATGGGCAGTGGCAGCAGAACCAGTACGTATCCAGATCTTTGATGAAAATAAAGAAAAAATCCAGGCGGAAGTACTTCGGACGGAGCGTGTGGATGTAGAACAGCTTTATGAAGAGATGGAACAGATGGAAAACAAAGACAAATCAGGATTCTTTGTGGAGCTGACAAATCTAAAAGGCAAAGTTGTTTACATTGTTTTTTATGCCGGAAATACAAAATCTGTGCATGTGGTTCCGTTGCAGCAGACGGTGGTGATCCGGAAAAAAATCGAAAAATATGCAAAAAAAGGAATCCGTTACTGGAAAACACAGGGAAGTGCCGCTCTTGTCGGAAAAGTTGCAGCTAAGGTCAGAACGGCATCTACCAGGGAAATTCCATATCAGAAGTGGATCGTCAGACATCTTCCGGGACCGAAGGAACTGGAACGTCAGAGAAGAGAAAAATTTGATTTTCAGCCAAAGATTTCCATTGTGATCCCGCTGTATAAAACACAGGAAAAATATCTTCGACAGCTGATTGAGACGATCAAAGAGCAGACATATCCGAACTGGGAGCTTTGTCTGTCAGATGGAAGTGGGGCAAATTCACCAATTGCCGGTTTGCTTGAATCACTTGCAGCATCGGATGAGCGGATTAAAGTAGTGTCTCATGAGGAATCACTGCAGATTTCTGAAAATACAAATGCTGCGATTGAAATTGCAACGGGTGATTATATTGCGTTTGCAGATCATGATGATGAACTGACACCAAATGCGCTGTTTGAATGTGTGAAGGCACTGAATAAAAACAGAGATGTGAAGGTCCTTTATTCTGATGAGGATAAGATGTCGATGGATGGACATAAATTCTTCCAGCCGCATTTCAAACCAGACTACAATCCGGATCTTCTGTGCACAGTAAATTACATCTGTCATTTATTTGTTGTTGACAGAAAAGTTATTGAACAGGTCGGAACTCTCCGTAAGGAATTTGACGGAGCGCAGGATTATGACTTTATTTTCCGCTGTATAGAGGCTGTCAGCCCGGAAGAGATCTGTCATGTACCGAAGATCCTGTATCACTGGAGATGTCATGAGGAATCCACCGCGGAAAATCCGGAGAGCAAAACTTATGCATTTGAATCCGGGAAGCGTGCGATTGAAGAGCACTACAGAAGAACGGGTATCGACGCAGAAGTATATCAGGGAGAGTTTCTGGGGCTCTACAGGACAAGATTTCACAGAGACCATGATCCACTGATTTCCATCATTATTCCAAATAAAGATCATATTGATGATCTGAAACGGTGTATGGATTCCATTGATCAGAAATCTACTTACAAAAATTATGAATATATCATTGTTGAAAATAACAGTACAGATGATGCTACTTTCCAGTATTACAAAAAACTGGAAGCAGAGAATCCAAAAGCCCATGTGGTTTACTGGGATAAGGAGTTCAATTATTCTGCAATCAATAATTATGGAGCTGCTTTTGCAAAAGGTGAATATCTCCTTCTGCTGAATAACGATACGGAAATCATTAATGAGGATTGTCTGGAAGAACTGCTTGGCTACTGTATGCGCAGTGATGTTGGAGCTGTCGGTGCCAGAATGTATTATGAGGACGATACGATTCAGCACGCAGGTGTAGTCATTGGTTTCGGCGGAATTGCAGGGCATTGTTTTGTTCTGCAGCCGAGAGGAACGACAGGCTACTGCCACAGAATCATCTGTGCACAGGATTACAGTGCAGTTACTGCTGCATGTATGATGGTGAAGCGCGAAGCTTTTGACAAAGTCGGAGGGCTTACAGAAGAACTTGCAGTTGCATTTAATGACATTGATTTCTGTATGAAACTGCGAGAAGCCGGTTATCTGATCGTATATAATCCATACGCAGAACTGTATCATTATGAATCCAAGTCCAGAGGATTGGAGGATACACCGGAAAAAGTAGCACGATTTAATAAAGAAATTCAGATTTTTGAAAGACGTTGGCCGGATATCATGCGTGACGGGGACCCATATTACAACCCGAATCTGACATTAAAGAGCCAGGATTTTTCACTGAAACGGATATAGGAGGATTTTGCATGAAAGTATTAGTAACAGGTGTAAAAGGACAGCTGGGTTATGATGTTATGAATGAGCTGGCCAAAAGAGGTTATGAAGGCGTTGGTGTGGATGTGGATGAAATGGATATCACAGACAGAGATGCTGTTGAGCGTGTGATCGGAGAAGTACATCCGGACAAAGTTGTTCATTGTGCTGCATGGACAGCAGTAGATGCGGCTGAGGATAACCAGGAAGTCTGCCACAAAGTCAATGCAGAAGGTACGGAAAATATTGCCAGAATTTGTGGAAAACTTGATATTCCAATGGTGTATATCAGTACAGATTACGTATTTGACGGACAGGGAACTCGTCCGTGGGAGCCGGATGATCCGGTTGTAAAACCATTGAATGTTTATGGACAGGCAAAATATGATGGAGAGGTTGCTGTAGAAAAATATGCTCCAAAACATTATATTGTACGTATTGCATGGGTATTTGGACTTAATGGCAAGAACTTTATCAAAACTATGCTGAATCTTGGCAAGACGCATGATACTCTGACAGTTGTTGATGACCAGATCGGAACACCTACTTATACTTATGATCTTGCGAGACTTCTGGTGGATATGCTCGAAAAAGAAGAGTATGGTAAATATCATGCAACAAATGAAGGTGGATACATTTCCTGGTGTGATTTTGCAAAAGAAATTTTCCGTCAGGCAGGTATGGATGTAAAAGTACTTCCGGTAAGTTCAGCAGAATATCCGGCAAAGGCAAAACGTCCGACAAACAGCCGTCTTGAAAAGAAAAAACTGGAAGAACATGGTTTCACAAGACTGCCAGACTGGAAAGATGCACTTGGTCGTTATCTGAAAGAAATTCAGTAAAATAATTGAGAAGCAGAGAATAAAAGATAAAAAGAACCGGCTGCTGTCTGAAAAGACAGTGGCCGGTTCTTGCATGTTCGTAAGTTTGACAGGAATCAGGATTTCGCAACCTTTACGATGCGGAAAAGGATCAGGAGAAGCAGAAGAAGTCCGATACCGCCGATCACAAAGTATGGAACAGAAGTATGACTGACTGTATAATCCTGGGCATTTGTCAGATTCTGTGTGCTGGCTTCAATAACAGCAGTATCTTCTTCCGGTGAAGTTACAGACATAACCGCAGTGCCGACCGGAGTTCCATTAAAGAGAAACTGACGGTTGTACTGTCCATCCTGAACTTCGCCATCCTGTGTTGTAAGTGCATCAGCAGTAGTACCGTTTGGTACAAATACGTTTCCACCGGATGCCATATCAAAATCATTATCTCCAAGAGAAAGGAGCTGGAAGTTGTCAAATCCATAGTTGAGAAGACTGACTGCTTCGGCAGCAGTTGTGCCGGATGCACCCTGGAGAATAACGGCAATCAGAGAAACTCCGTTTTTTTCTGCTCCGCAGACCAAAGTACTTCCGGAGGCTTCTGTGTATCCCTCGCGTCCACCGAGACAATACTGATAATAAGAAGCATTTGTATTGTTCAGCATAGAGAAGTTGTTGGTCAGTACACGTTCACCGCCAGATACATTGGTGGCCGGAATCGTATAGGAAGTGGTTTCTGCAATGGCTCGAAAAGATTCGTTGTCGATAGCCGCTTTTGTGATCAATGCCATATCATGAGCGGTTGTATGCTGATTTTCGTCAGGAAGTCCGGTAGGATTAGTGAATACGGTATTGGTACATCCAAGTTCGACAGCACGGTTGTTCATCATCTGAACAAATCCGTCAACGGAACCACCGATCTGTTCTGCAATCTGAAGAGCAACATCATTGGCAGATGCAAGCATGATCGCATACAGACATTGTTCTACAGTAAAGACTTCATCCAGCTGAGCGGAAATACTTGCACCGCCGTCCGTGACACCGGAAACACCGGTCGCGGTCATAGTAACCTGATCGCTCAGCTGTGCATTTTCCAGAGTCAGAAGCGTGGTCATAACTTTTACTGTAGCACCAGGGTAAAGAACCTGGTCCATGTTTTTGGCATAAACGGTAGTCTGTGTACTGTCTTCCATGATCATTGCAGCTGTGGAGGTGATATCCGGACCCTGTGGCCAGCCGGAGATGCTGTTGGTCGAAATGGAAGAGGTCTGCGTTTCGGCCGTTTCTTCGGCTGCCAGGACAGGTGTCTGGAATATCAGTGTACATGCAAGCCCAAGAGCCATCAGACCACTATATAATCTTTTTGATTTCATAAATCTGTACTCCCATTATATTTCTTATCTTAAGGTTTCAATAGAATCTATCATATCCCATTTTAGCGCTTAATTCAAGCAGAATGACATACGCCCTTGCAAAAACAGGGGCAGGATGATAAAATGATATCCGATTATATATAAAAACAAAGAAAAATAACCTGAGGGTATCAATAAAATATGAGTAAAAATAAAGATGTGGCAGGGCATATCGAATGGGGAAGGATGCTGAAAAAATTAAACCCTTATACGATCAAAAAAGGACTGCGTTATTTTAAGCATTACGGACCAAAAGAATTCTGGATACGCCTTCATGAACGTTTTGAACCGGAAGAAGTGCCATATGGCCCCTGGTATGAGGCCTATATACCGGATGAGGCAGAGCTTGAGAAACAGCGTCATCACAGATTTTCAAGTGCTCCACTGATCAGTGTGGCGGTTCCGGCATACCGGACGCCGGAAACATTCCTGCGTCAGATGATCGATTCACTTCTGGCACAGACTTACGGCAACTGGGAGCTGTGTATTGCAAACGGCAGCCCGGATGATGAACAGATGAAACAGGTACTTGCTGAGTATACACAGAGGGACAGCCGCATACGTGTACAGGAATTAAAAGAGAATCTTGGAATTGCAGGGAACACAAATGCAGCACTTGCAATGACGGAAGGTGAGTTTGCCGGAATACTGGATCATGATGATCTGCTTGCACCAAATGCGCTTTATGAGATTGCGCTTGCTCTGGAAAAAGATCCGGAACTGGACGCTGTTTATACGGATGAAGATAAGGTGACTACAGACCTGAGCGAGCATTTTCAGCCGCATCTGAAGCCCGATTTTAATCTGGATCTTCTGCGCTCCAATAACTATATCTGTCATTTTTTTGTTGCCAGACAGTCTGTTATACGTAAAGCTGGCGGCTTCAGGCAGGAATTTGACGGTGCGCAGGATCATGATTTTATCTTTCGCTGTGTAGAGGAGGCCGGCAAGATCGGACATGTTCCGGAAATCCTTTATCACTGGCGGACGCATAAAGCATCTACGGCAGATAATCCTGCAAGCAAGATGTATGCATTTGAAGCAGGCAGGCGTGCAATTGAAGCACATCTGAAACGCACCGGTACAGAGGGAACAGTAACACATACACCGGATCTCGGATTTTTCCGGGTACAGTATCCGGTCCATGGAGAACCGCTTGTTTCGATCATCATTCCAAATAAAGATGAGAAAGAAGCGCTTCATGCGTGTATTGCATCTATAAAAGAAAAAACAAAATATCAGAATTATGAGATCATCATTGTAGAGAATAACAGTACTTCTGAGGAGATTTTTGCATATTACGAAGAACTGAAGAAAGATCCGAAGATTCGAGTCATTCGCTGGGAAAAAGAATTTAATTATTCTGCGATCAACAATTATGGAGCACGTTATGCAAATGGGGAGTATCTTCTGTTCCTGAATAATGATGTGACAGTTATTACAGAAGGCTGGTTGACAGAAATGCTTGGAATGTGTCAGCGCAGGGAGGTCGGAGCAGTAGGTGTAAAGCTGCTTTATCCGGATGATACGATCCAGCATGCAGGCTGTGTAATTGGAATTGGCGGAATTGCCGGACATATGTTCGTGAATATGCCGGCAAATCGTACCGGATATCTGCATAAGGCTTCAATCCTTCAGGACATGAGTGCAGTGACTGCAGCATGCATGATGATGAAAAAAGCAGCTTTTGAGGAAGTTGGTGGATTTACCGAGGAACTGTCCGTTGCATTCAATGATGTAGATCTTTGTCTGAAGGTCAGAGAGACTGGCAGACTGATCGTTTATGATCCATATGTACAGCTGTATCATATGGAATCAAAAACACGAGGTGCAGAAGACAGCCAGGAGAAGGTACGGCGTTTTCAGGAAGAAATCGAGTATATCCGGTGTCACTGGATCGATATTCTGAAAAAAGGAGATCCGTACTATAATAAGAACCTTTCTCTTTCAAAATGGAATTATTCTCTTCGTCCATTGAAAGGAATGGAATTAAAGGAGAAAGAAAACAGATAGGAGATAATATGGAAGTATCGGTGATCATACCGAATTTTAATGGAATCGCATTTCTGGACAGCGTTTTGGGAAGTCTGGAAGGGCAGACACTGAAAAATTTTGAAGTGATCCTGGTGGATAACGGATCCGCAGACGGAAGCTGTTCGTTTGTAAGTGCAAATTATCCATGGGTGCATATTATTGAGTTGCCGGATAACTTTGGATTCTGCCGGGCTGTCAATGAGGGAATAAAAGCAGCAAAAGCACCATATGTACTGCTTCTGAATAATGATACGGAAGTAAAGGAAGATTTTGTGGAGCAGATGCTGCTGGCGATAAGAAGACATAAAAATGCTTTTTCGTGTGCGGCACGAATGGTACAGTATCATGACAGAGATAAGCTGGATGATGCAGGAAATTATTACTGTGCGCTGGGCTGGTCTTTTGCGCGGGGAAAAGGAAAAAATATTGATCTGTATCAGAAAGAAGAAAAAATTTTTTCAGCCTGCGGAGGTGCAGCTATTTATCGTAAAAAGATCATGGAAAAGATCGGATATTTTGATGAGGAGCATTTCGCATATCTGGAGGATACGGATATCGGATACCGTGCCAGAATTTATGGATATGAAAACTGGTATGCACCAGATGCAGTCGTATATCATGTGGGAAGTGGTACGAGTGGCTCCAGATATAATCATTTCAAGACCAGATATTCTTCCAGAAATAATATTTATCTGATCTATAAAAATATGCCTCTCCTTCAGATCATCCTGAATCTGCCGTTTCTGGCAGCGGGTTTTCTGATCAAGTTTCTGTTCTTTGCACTAAAAGGAATGGGAAAAGAATACCTGGCCGGTATCAAAAACGGATTTTCTATCAGCATGAATCACAGGAAAGTTCCGTTTTCGGTCAAACATCTTCCCAATTACTGTAAGATACAGCTTGAATTGTGGGAAAATATGTTCCGCAGAATTCGGGCATAAAGTCATTTTTACAGTGGTTTATGGAAATTTAATATAATAAAAGATAAGATTTTATTGATTTTGAAGGACAACTATTATAATATAAACGTGTCTGTCCAGACATGGGATTCAGAATGTACGGACAGAGATGCTTAAAACACAATGAAATGGATAGAGGTGGCAGAGATTGATTCAGGACAATCAGAAGAATTTCAGTCGTCTCCAGATGTTAATTGATGCCATTGTCATTGCTGTGACCTATGTACTTGCCTGGATGATCCGTTTTATCGGTCCGTTTGCATATTCAGCAGTCCGGGCACTTGCGTTTGAAGAGTACATGTTTGCATTGATATTTATCATACCGGGGTATCTGCTTCTGTATCAGGCATTTACTTTATATGAGCCTTTGCATATGCAGGGGCGCAGACTGGTTCTGGCAAATATCATCAAGGCAAATGTACTCGGACTTCTGCTGATCGTATTCAGTCTGTATATGATGGGAGAGTCTGATTTCTCCCGACTGACGGTTTACATTTTCTGTGTGATCAACATCTTTGCAGAATGGGGAGTAAGGCTCTTTATTTTCTCCATGCTGAGAAAAATGAGAAAGCGCGGACTGAATCAGAAGCAGATGATACTGGTAGGTTACAGCCGGGCAGCGGAAGAATATATTGACAGAATTCAGCAGAATCCACAGTGGGGTTATGTTGTCAGAGGAATCCTTGATGATAATGTTCCGGCAGGAACTGCTTATAATGGAATCAAGGTTATCGGACGAATTGCAAATCTTTCTGTGATACTTCCTGCAAACAGGCTGGATGAGATTGCAATTACACTGGGACTGAGTGAATATTACCGACTGGAGGAAATTGTCGGAATGTGTGAGAAATCCGGTGTTCATACCAAATTTATACCGGATTATAATAAGATCATTCCTACGAAACCATATACGGAAGATATACTGGGACTTCCAGTGATCAACATCCGTTATGTTCCATTGAGTAATACATTTAATGCAATGGTCAAACGCTTGATGGATGTTGTTGGGGCAATCATGGCGATCATTGTTTCTTCACCGGTCATGCTGCTGATGTGCATACTCATCAAATTGACATCACCGGGACCACTTATATACCGACAGGAGCGTGTCGGACTTCATAATAAAAATTTCTGGATGTACAAATTCCGTTCTATGGAAATTCAGCCGGAGGCCGAAGAAAAGAAGGCCTGGACAGTTAAGAATGATCCGAGGGTAACCGGAATCGGTAAATTTATGAGAAGGACCAGCATTGATGAACTGCCTCAGCTGTTTAATATTCTGAAGGGTGATATGAGTCTGGTGGGACCGAGACCGGAGAGACCGTTTTTTGTTGAGAAATTCCGCGAGGAAATTCCAAGATATATGGTGAAACATCAGGTGCGTCCGGGACTTACCGGCTGGGCACAGGTAAATGGTTACCGGGGAGATACCTCTATTCGTAAACGTATTGACTGTGATCTCTACTATATAGAGAACTGGTCGATCGGATTTGATATAAAGATATTGTTCCTGACGATTTTCAAAGGGTTCATTAATAAAAATGCATATTAAAGATAAGGGGAGAGAAGATGGCAAGACCTAAGTCAAAAACAAAAAAGATACTATTTGCTGTTGAAATTATTGTTCTTCTGCTGTTTATCGGTGGTCTGTATGTATATGGACAGCTGAATTCAAAACTGGACAAGATCAATCAGCCAGTTCTGGATGACAGTAAGATCAAAGTAAACCAGGAAGTACAGGATTCTATTGATTCACAGGAATCAACTCTGACAGGTTATACAACATATGCTCTGTTTGGTATTGACCACCGTGATAAAAATACTGCACTCGGCGGTGAGAACAGTGATACAATTATTATTGCAAGCGTAAATAATGACACAAAAGATGTGAAGCTGGTTTCTGTATATCGAGATACCCTTCTCAATCTTGGTAACGATACTTATTCCAAGGCGAACGCAGCGTATGCTTACGGTGAAGCCGAACAGGCGATCACAATGCTGAATACAAATCTCGACCTGAACATCAGCGAATATGCAACCGTAAACTTCAATGCGCTGACAACGATCATCGATGACCTTGGTGGACTGGATATGGACATGTCTTATGCCGAGATTGTTCATATGAATAACTACTGTGTAGAGACATCCGAAGAAACAGGTAAGGATTATACACCGATCGAACTTCCGGACAGACCGGATGATATCGAGGCAGTTCAGTATCATTATCATCTGAATGGTGTACAGGCAACTTCTTACTGTCGTATCCGTTATACAGCAAGCCTTGATATGGGACGTACAGAGAGACAGAGACGTGTGATCCAGATGATCGTCAGCAAGGCAAAATCTGCCGGTCTTGGCAAGATCTTCAAGATCATGGACGATGTATTCCCGATGGTTACAACTTCTATGACAAAAGACGAAATCCTGCAGCTTCTGCCTACTCTGATCGGTTACAGTGTAGACGATACGACAGGATTCCCATCCTCTTTCAAATTCGCCAATGTTAAGGGAAGTATTATTGTACCGACGACACTGGAAAGCAATGTTATCGAACTGCATAAATTCCTTTACGGAGATGAGGCATATACACCGTCTGCAACTGTACTTGCAAACAGTGAAAAGATCCTTGAGATCGTTGGCGGTGAGAGCAGTCTGGATGACAAACAGGCTACAGTAGAAGAGAATACTGCAAATGATACAGTCATTTTCGAGAATAACGGAAGCGGATGGTCTGATACAAGCAGCAATTATGACTCCGATGACAGTGGAAGCGCTGACAGCAGTTCTGACAACTCTGACAACAGTGACGGAAGTTCTGGCGGTGGAAATACGGATTATGATTATGATGATTCTGATAACAGTGGCGGAAGCTCCAGCGGTGGTGATTCCGATTATGTAGAACCTGACAATGGAGGCGATAATTCCGGCGGTGATGACGGTTCTGGCGGAGATACTACAGGCGGAGATACTACAGGCGGAGACACCACAGGCGGAGACACCAGTGGTGGTGATGACGGTTACGTTGATGAAGGAAGCGGTGATGATGGCGGAGCTTCGTCAGAAGCAGCTGCAGAGGCCGATCCAAGTGCAGCATAAATAACTATGATAAAAGAAGGGAATTTCTCGTTGAAGAAATTCCCTTCTTCTGTTACCATACATTCATACGAAAAACCAGCAGCGAAGAATGACGCAAAGGGAGAAAGCATGGAAAATATAAAAGTAGATGTGATCATTCCGGTGTACCATCCGGGAAAAGAATTTTCTGTACTGCTTGAACGGCTCACAGAGCAGACAGCAGTGATCCATCGTATTATTGCAATGAATACAGAGGAAAATTACTGGAATAAAGAATTAGAACAGAAGTATCCACTTCTGGAAGTACACCATTTGAAAAAATCTGAGTTTGATCATGGCGGAACACGTGCATGGGCAGCAGAATTGTCGGATGCAGAGATTATGGTATTTATGACACAGGATGCTGTTCCGGCGGACAGGAATCTGATAGAAAATCTTGTAAAGGCACTGGAAAAGGAAAAAATGATCGCAGCAGCATATGCCAGACAGCTGCCGAATGAAATGTGCAGTTTTGCAGAACGTTATACGAGATCATTTAACTACCCGGAGAAATCTTATGTAAGAACCCAAAGAGACCTTTCCTTATATGGAATAAAAACTTTTTTCTGCTCTAATGTGTGTGCTGCATATAAAAAAGAAATTTATCAGGAACTGGGAGGCTTTGTCAGAAAGACGATTTTTAACGAAGATATGATCTATGCAGGAAAACTGATCCAGATGGGATATGGAATCGCTTATGCAGCGGATGCAAAAGTGATACATTCTCACAATTACTCCTGCATGCAGCAGTTCCACAGAAATTTTGATTTGGGTGTATCGCAGGCAGAACATCCGGAAATTTTTGCAGGAGTGCCATCAGAGGGAGAAGGAATAAAACTTGTAAAGAAAACAATAAACTATCTGATCCAAAAAAGAAAAATATGGCTGATTCCGGGAGTAATACTTCAGTCGGGCTGTAAATATGCCGGCTATCTGAGTGGTAAAAACTATCGTAAACTTCCTCGAAAAATGATTTTATGGTGTACAATGAACCGCGAATACTGGAATGTGTAAAAATACAGACGGCTGTCAATGAAACAGCTATAAGCACACGGTTTTTTTAAGGAGTTGTCACATTTTGAACACAATTGATTGTTACACTGTTTTCATAGGATAAAAAAGATAAAAAGAAAGGAGCACAGGCATGGATGATGAAAAAAAATGGAATCTGAATGCTCCGCAGAATGATACAGAAAACAATCGACAGAATGAGCCACCAAGATATGAACATTATTGTATGCATCAGAATACAGAATCAGATACAGTGAAGGAATTACCTGAAAAGAAAAAAAACAAAAAACGTGGCGGAAAAAAACTTGCAGAAACGATTTCGCTGGCAGTTGTATTCGGCCTGGTAGCAGGTGCTGTATTTCAGGGAGTGAATTTTGCGTCCGAGAAATATCTGGGATCAGACGGGAAGGACAGTCAGATAGAGACAGCACAGCTTGCAGGAGATTCTTCGGCAGATAGAAGTGATTCGAATGAAAGTGAAGGAGCTGCTTCAAATGAAACGGTCGCTTCGGAAACAGCAGCTGCTGTGTCACAGACGGGTTCTGTTGCAGAAGTTGCAGATACAGCAATGCCAACGGTAGTCGCAATTACATCTGTAAGCGTACAGGAAATCCCCAATTATTTCCGGGCATTTGGATTTGGTTATGGTACACAGCAATATTCCAGTGAAGGAAGCGGTTCTGGAATCATTGTCGGAGAAAATGACGATGAGCTTTTGATCGCAACAAATAATCATGTGGTATCCGGTGCGACAACACTCAGTGTATGCTTTGTCGGAAATGATGTAGTCAACGCAGAAGAGGAAACGGTGGATATGTCCGGCAGCGATGGTGATGTCAATGTGGAAGATGCAGTCAGTGCCAAGATAAAAGGTACGGATGAATCAAATGACCTGGCTGTGGTTGCAGTTCAGAAATCAGATATACCGGAAGACACACTCTCGCAGATCAAAATAGCGCAGCTTGGCAATTCCGATGACCTTCAGGTTGGGGAACAGGTTGTGGCAATTGGAAATGCACTTGGATATGGACAATCAGTTACCTCCGGATGGATTAGTGCATTGAACAGAAACATTTCGACAGATGATGGTACCAGTTCAAGCCTGATTCAGACAGATGCGGCGATTAATCCAGGTAACAGTGGTGGAGCACTGCTGAATATGCAGGGAGAAGTGATCGGCATCAACTCTGCAAAGTATGCGGACAGTGCGGTAGAGGGAATGGGATACGCAATTCCAATATCCAAGGCACAGCCGATTCTTGAGGAACTGATGAACCGTCAGACAAGAGATAAAGTTGAATCAGAGAATGCAGCTTATCTTGGGGTCGTTACGGCTGATCTTTCCACAGAGGCAATACAGATGTATGATATGCCGGAGGGAGCTTTTGTTATCCGTGTGGAGAAAAATTCCGTTGCAGGGAAAGCAGGTATCCAGAAAGGTGATATTATCGTAAGTTTTGATGGACAGACGGTCAGCGGCAAAGATGATCTGGAGAGTAAGCTTGCGTATTATGCATCCGGTGAGACGGTGGATGTTGTTGTATCAAGAGCAGATAACGGAGAGTATGTTCAGAAGACAATTTCAGTCACGCTCGGAAGCAAAAATTAATTTATAAAAACTTTAGTTTACAGTTTTACTGGTTATGTTATAATGAACGCATAGATTCGAAGATGCAGAATGCACTTTTGATCTGTGCGTTCTTTATATGAGACAGATAACAACTATGCAGAAGGAGTTTACAGATATATGGCAGATAAATACGAGGATGAGATTTTAGAGGGAGAGGTCAGCGATGACGATGATCAGGAAGAAAACAAGAAAGAACCTGAGAAGTACTGTACGCTCTGTCATCGGGCAGAGAGTCAGGTTGGTAAGATGATCGATCTTCCTAATAATATACATATATGTCCGGACTGTATGCAGAGAAGCTTTGACAGTATGAATCAGCAGATGCAGACAGGAAATTTTAATTATGGTGATCTGCTCAATATGCCAAATGTCAGCATGATCGATCTCAGCAGTTTCCAGAATCAGATGGGACAGCAGAAGAAACCCAAAAAGAAAAAAGCAGAAAAGAAAGAACCAGTCCTGGATCTCAAGAAGATTCCGGCACCGCATAAGATCAAGGCTACCCTGGATGAATATGTGATCGGTCAGGAATATGCCAAGAAGGTAATGTCCGTTGCCGTTTACAACCATTATAAACGTGTAGCAACAGATACCATGGATGAGATCGCAATTGAAAAATCCAATATGCTGATGATCGGACCTACCGGATGCGGAAAGACCTATCTGGTCAAAACACTGGCCAAACTGCTTGATGTTCCGCTGGCGATTGCCGATGCGACTTCTCTTACAGAAGCAGGATATATTGGTGATGATATTGAAAGTGTTGTTTCCAAATTGCTTGCAGCGGCTGATAATGATGTGGAGAAGGCTGAGCATGGAATCATCTTTATTGATGAGATTGACAAGATCGCAAAGAAGAAAAATACCAATCAGCGAGATGTCAGCGGAGAAGCTGTACAGCAGGGTATGCTGAAACTTCTGGAAGGAGCAGATGTGGAAGTGCCGATCGGAGCCAACAGCAAGAATGCAATGGTTCCATTGACAACGGTAAATACAAGAAATATTCTGTTTATCTGTGGAGGCGCTTTCCCGGATCTGGAAAATATCATTAAAGAACGTCTGAATAAGCAGGCGTCTATTGGATTTTATGCAGATCTGAAAGACAAGTATGATGACGATCCACATATTCTGGAGAAGGTGACGGTGGAAGATCTTCGAAGTTTTGGTATGATTCCGGAGTTTATCGGACGTCTGCCGATCATATTTACCATGAATGGGCTTACAGAGGATATGATGGTACAGATCTTAAGCGAGCCACGCAATGCGATCCTGAAACAATATCAGAAGCTTCTGGCACTGGACGAGGTAAAACTGGAATTTGAAGAGGGAGCACTGCATGCCATTGCAGCCAAAGCAATGGAAAAACACACAGGAGCCAGAGCTCTTCGGGCAATTCTGGAAGAATATATGCTGGATATTATGTATGAGATTCCGAAAGATGATAATATCGGTCAGGTTACGATCACAAGAGAATATATAGAAGGCAATGGTGGCCCGAAGATTCTTCTCAGAGGACAGGAAGTTCCGCTGCTGGAAGGAAATCACTAAATACAGAGTATATATAACATGGCTTTTTATAAAGAAAGAGAGGTAACTTATCATGGCAAAAGATTTTTTTGGAAGTCTTGGAGAAACACTTACAAAAACTGCGAAGGAACTGAGCGGACGTGCAGAGGAGGTTTATGAGACCCAGAGACTTAAAAACAAAATCTCCGGTGAAGAACGACAGATAGAAAAAGCAATGGCCGACCTCGGAAGAATCATTTACAAACGTTATAAAAAGGAAATTCCGGTAGATGATGCACAGAAAGCACTTTGCGAACAGATTGACCAGCGCATGGAACAGATCGAGAAATATAAAACAGATATATCTGAACTGAAGGTAAAAAATAAACGTTTTTGTCCATCCTGCGGAAGTCCGCTTGCAAAAGATGATGCGTTCTGTTCACAGTGTGGCGCAGCATGCCCGATTGTTGAACCGGAAGAAGATGCCGGAGATGATGTGATCGAGGGAACAGCAGAAGAAGTTGCTGAAGAGACTGCAACAGAGGAAACAGACGAAACTGTTGAGGAAGTAAATGCAGATACTGCTGAAGATGCGGTAACAACAGAAGAAACAGTAGAGGAAGCTGCTGAGGCAGAGGAAGCAGCACAGACAGATGCAGAAGAGCAAACGGAAGCAGAGGGCGAAAAAGAAGAATAATGTCAGTGAAATAAATGATCTGAACAAATAAAAAAGAACAGGCTGAAATGCAACATCATACAGATGCAGCGTTTCAGTCTGTTCCTTTTATTTGTGAAAAACTCTGCCTGGATTGTGGATAACTGATGGCGTCTGGCTTTTACAATGTGTATACAAGGATGCCGGCAATGATGATCAGATTACCGATCAGTTTCCCCTTTGTGATCTTTTCGTTCAGGATGAAACGAGAAAGCAATAATACGAATACATAAGCGGCAGTATCGATCACAGGCCCATAGCGCATGTCTACTTTGGTATAACACCAGGTGTTCAGAAGAAGAATACCGAAGAACATCACATAGGCGAGGATGACACGCCAGTTGAGATATTCTCTTAAAGGATTGTCATATTTTATATTTGCACTTTGCTTCAGAAGAATCTGGGAGATTGCGGAAAAGAAAGTTCCTCCCAGCATGATCAGGATAAAAGTTCTATTCATATCTCTGCACCGTCCATACTCCGAATAATACGATCAGGATTCCGATGATGTTCTGTACGGAAAGCTGTTCATGAAAAATTGCGACTGCCCAGATCTGTGACCACAGAAGATAGACACTTTTGTTGGCATAGGCGGTGGACAGTGAGAATTTTTTGATGACCTGTTGCCAGGCGATCGCGTAGATTCCGCAGTTGGCGATCATCAGGAACAGGAATACATATAGAAGCGGGGCATGCAGTCCGTTTTTATTGTACTGGATCGAGGCAAGTTTTGAAAAAACACTTGTCAGAGAAAACAGCAGAATATTCAGATGGAGCTGCAGATAGTTTCTGAAATTTTTCATAATTCCTCCACAATATTATTTTTTAACCAATATTTATTAATATTACACCATATACTAATTGTTTACAATGGATTATGAAAATGATATGATAAAAAAGAATGCATAAATTTATTGCGTATTTAGAAAGAAAGGGAAACCTATGAGTTTGTATTCCGTTGTTGTTCCTGTATACAATTCCGAACACACCTTACAGGAACTTTATACACGCCTGGAAAAAGTATTCCGGGAAGTAATAAAAGAAGAGTTTGAACTGATTCTTGTGGATGACGGTTCCAAAGACCGTTCCTTTGAAGTCATGCAGGAACTTCGTGCAAAGGACAATAGAGTTCGCATCATACAGATGGCAAGAAATTTTGGACAGCATCCGGCGCTTCTGTGTGGATTTGCACATGTGAAAGGTGATTTTGTTGTAACCATGGATGATGACCTGCAGCATCAGCCGGAAGAACTTCCGAAGATGATAAATGTTATGAGAGAACGCGATGATGTTGATGCGATCATTGCGAGCTATGAAGGCAGACAGCATGGATTTATCCGCAAACTCGGAACGAAATTTTCTGTGTGGGCAACTTCTAAGATGCTCGGCAAAGACCCGGATCTTCAGATCACCAGTTACCGTCTGATCCGTCGCTTCCTTGTAGATGCAATGGTGAAGACAAATACATACTTGCCTCAGATCGGAAACCTTCTGGTGCTGACATCCAACAGAATCATCAACGTACCAGTACAGCATGCGGCAAGGGTTTATGGAAAGAGCGGCTATTCTTTCAAACGTCTTGTGAAGGATCTGATCTATGATATCACCGCACATACAGCATTTCCGCTTCTTATGGTGAGAAATATCGGAATTGCCAGTTTTCTGGTGAGCATGGTCATGGCAGTGTATTTTCTTGTGCGTTACTTTGCGTTTGGTGTGTCGGTTGAAGGCTGGACATCCCTGATGATGGTGATGCTGGCATTTTTTGGACTGATTCTTTTGTCGATTGGGATCATGGGAATCTATCTGATGAATATTCTGAACGAAGCAAAGAAAATGCCACATTATGTTGTGCGCCGGGAGGACACGGACTGATGAAAAAAGAAATCGGAGGCTATTTTGAGCTGGAAGATTTTGGAGGTAAAGAGTATTATCCGAATCTTTATAAAGTAAATCTGGGAAGAACAGCACTTCGGTGGCTTCTGGAAGGCCGCGGTTATACAAAAATATATCTGCCGGTATTCTTATGCGAGTCGGTAACGGAAGCCTGCGAGCAACATGGAATCCGGATCAGCCGTTATCAGTTGGATGCGGAGTTAAATGTTTTGCTTCCCCGGAAAAAACTGGGAGAAAGTGAATGTCTGTATCTGGTCAATTATTACGGTCAACTGACAGATGAGAAGATTCTGGCATATCAGAAGATTTTTGGAAATATCATTGTGGATCATACGCATGCTTTCTTTCAGAAACCGCTGAAAGGTGTGGATACCCTGTATTCCTGCAGAAAATTCTGGGGAGTCAGTGATGGAGCATATCTTTCCACAGATGCAGTGCTTCCGATGGATAAGCCAGTGGATCATTCCAATAAAAGAATGGGACATATCCTTGGGCGGTACGAAGAAAATGCAGGCGTCTACTATCAGGAGATGCTTCAGAATGCAGCTCGGTATGAAGGCATGGAGATTCGACGTATGTCCAGGCTGACAGAGAATCTTCTGGGAGCAATCGATTATGAGACGGGAAGACGTAAGAGAGAGGAAAATTATCGTATACTTTCCGAGGCACTTCCGTCAGAATTTATTTTTACCCGGGTGACACCGGAGGGGCCATTTGTTTATCCGTATTATCATAAAGAAGGCCTTAAGTTAAGACGCTGGCTTGCAGAACATAAGATTTTTGTACCGACCTACTGGAAAAACATTCTCGAAGAATGTACAGAGAGCAGTCTGGAATATCAGTGGGCGGCAGATGTACTGCCTCTGCCATGTGACCAGCGTTATGGAAAAGAAGAAATGCAATATATGGCAGAACGGATCAAAGAATGGGAGGCAGCCGGAGAATGAAGCACAGATTACTGATACTTGGTACACTGGGCGAATTTGTACAGCTTGTTAAAAAATCAAAAGAACGGGGATATTATACGATCGTCTGTGATGGTTACCCAGATGGACCGGCAAGACAGTATGCAGATGCATCTTACGTGATTCCTGTTACGGATATTGATGCAGTGGCAGAGCTTTGCCAGAAAGAAAAGGTTGATGGAATCATAACCTCTTTTTCAGATCTGCTCATGGAATGCATGGTCAAAATTGCAGAGAAAGCGGGATTGCCCTGCTATCTGAAACCGGAACAGCTTTGCTGGTACAGAGACAAATCAGCCTGTCGGGAACTGCTTTCGAAGCTGGGGCTTCCGACGCCTGGATTTGTGAAAGTACCGGCAGCAGAACAGAATGAATATAAACTTGCCGAAATAACAGCAGGGCTTAAATATCCATTGATCAGTAAACCGCTGGATAAATATGGTTCAAGAGGAATTTTCATCATTAAAGATCAGGAGCAGCTTGCAGGAAGTGTTCGTAAAACCGCAGAGTTTACAGATCTGGATGAAATTCTGATTGAAGAATATAATGATGGATTTGAATTTAATATGATGACCTGGGTTTCTGATGGAGCGGTGAGAGTCATCAGTATTGCAGACAGAGAGAAAACACAGTTTGCGGAGGGAGAGCTTCCGGAGAGCACACGAAATGTGTATCCGAGCTGCCTGATCGATAAGGTGGAAGAACCGGCGGTTTCCCTGCTGCAGTCGTATATTGAGTATACCGGACAGAAGGAAGGACCGCTTTCCATGCAGTTTTTCTGGAAAGCAGGAGAGGGAATCCAGGTCTGTGAGATTGCTGCACGTTTCTTTGGCTATGAGCATGAGCTGACTGATATGGTATATCGCTTTAACATGGAAGAACTTTTGCTGAATTATGTTTACGATAACGAGTATGTTACAAAGATGTTGGAAGCGCAGGATATCCGTAAACCATTGATGCATGGAGCTGTTTTGTATTTTCATGGGAGACTGAAACAGATTCAGGAACAACAGGCTGCATATGAACTCGCGGAAGATAAAGCGGTTGTAAAACCGTGGATTTTCTATGAGGCAGGAGAAGAAGTTGTGGCATACGGTCCGAACCCGTATCTTGCATTGTATTATATAGAGGCAGGCAGTCGAGAAGAACTTGATGAGATATCAAGAGATTTTTTTGAGAAAATGAGTATGACGGATCCGGATGGAGAAGAAATTGTTTTTCAGAATAAGATACCCAAGTATTCTTTATAAAGAAAAGTAGAGGAGTCAGATGATTTATTTTAACAGACCGGCACTTGTCGGTAATGAATTAAAGTATATTCAGGATGCAGTAGCGCAGGGCATGCTCTGTGGTGATGGAAAATATACGAAGCTTTGTTCAGCATGGATGAAAGAACGTTTCCAGGTAAATCAGGTTTTCCTGACAACATCCTGTACGCATGCATTGGAGATGGCGGCATTCCTGAGTGATATCCAGCCAGGGGATGAGGTCATCATGCCATCGTATACATTTGTTTCCACTGCGGATGCTTTTGTACTTCGAGGTGCAAAGATTGTATTCGTTGATATCCGTCCGGATACGATGAATATAGATGAAAATCTTATCGAAGATGCGATCACAGAGAAGACCAGAGCAATCGTTCCGGTCCATTATGCCGGTGTTGGCTGCGAGATGAATAAAATTATGGAGATTGCACGCAGACATAACCTGAAAGTTGTTGAGGATGCAGCACAGGGAGTGGATGCTTATTATCATGGAAAGGCACTTGGTACGATTGGTGACTTTGGCTGTTACAGTTTTCATGAGACAAAAAATTTCACTATGGGTGAAGGTGGTGCTCTGGTATTCCAGAAGAATGAATATCAGGAAAAAGCTGAGATCCTGCGTGAAAAGGGAACGGACAGAAGTAAATTTTTCCGAGGACAGATTGATAAATATCGATGGATTGATTATGGATCATCCTATCTTCCGAGCGAGATGAATGCGGCATATCTGTATGCACAGCTGGAAGAGTGTGATAAGATCAACAGGAAACGTCATCAGGTTTATGATGGATATCATGAGAGACTGGAAGATCTGGAAAAACAGGGAAAGATTCAGAGACCGGTCGTTCCGGAGGGATGTGTACACAATGCACATATGTATTACATTAAGGTGAAAGATATTGCTGTACGTACAAGACTGATCGCTTATCTCCGTGAAAATGGAATTGCACCGGCTTTTCATTATGTTCCATTGCATAGTTCTCCGGCAGGTGAGAAGTTTGGAAGGTTTCATGGAAAAGATGTTTATACAACGAAAGAAAGCGAACGCCTTTTGAGGCTTCCGATGTTCTATGATCTTTCAATGGATGATGTGGATTATATTGCGGAAAAGATCAGAGAGTTTGAGTTTTGATGGAGGAAGGTAAGTTGAAACGTAAGAAAATAAGTGCAGAGACAACTGTGGAAATCCTTTTTTTCCTGTTTCTGCTGGTGTTTTATCTGATGTGGGCACGTGTACAGCCTATGGGTGCCGGGCCGGATGAGCAGATGCGCTATCAGATTGCGGATTATATTTATAAGCATGGTTCACTTCCGGTAGGGGATGACCCGTCGGTACGAAATGTTGTATGGGGAATTTCTTATGCATTTTCTCCGATTCTGTCTTATATGATCGCAGCTGTTTTTATGAAAGCAGTAAGCCTTGTGACGACAGCACCGTTTGCGTTGCTTCTCGCAGCCAGATTTGTAAACATTCTGTTTGGACTTGGAACAGTTTGGCTGGTACTTGATATGGGAAAACGGTTGTTTGACCGTAGAAAAGCATGGATAGCTGCGGCTTTTGTAGGACTGCTGCCAGGTTCTTTGTTTGTATTCACTTATGTTAACTGTGATGCACTGGCGGTATTCTCAACGGCAGTGATCGTGTATGCATGGGTGCGGTATCTGGATGAGGGATGGATATACAAAAACTGTGTGATCCTGGCATTGGGTGTGGCAGCATGTGCATTGTCCTATTACAATGCGTACGGATTTATTCTCTGCAGCATCTTTTTCTTTGGGATAACTTTGTTTATGGAGGCGAAAAGGAAAGGAAAGTATACGGATTTTGTGAAAAAGGGACTTCTTGTCTGTGTGATCGTTCTGCTGTTGGCTGCATGGTGGTTCATTCGAAATGCAATTCTCTATGACGGAGATTTTATTGGTATGAATGCATCAACGATCTGTGCGGAAAAATATGCGAAAAAGAATTACAAGCCATCCAATAGACGTACACCGCAGATGGCTGGATATTCTTTACTGGATATGTTGAATTACGGTTTCCCGCAGGAAGACGGATTTTCCTGGGTAGAGCTTGTCAGTGGAAGCTTTGTCGGTCGTTTTGGAAATATGGATGTGTTTATGCCGAAATGGCTGATCAACAATTATCTGGACTTTATTAAAGCGGGATTTCTTCTGATATTCCTGCATCCGGTGAAGACTTTTGCAATCCGTGTGAAAAAACAGTGGAGTGTGAAGGGGATTTTCAACTGGTGCATGCTGGCTGCGATGATCATTCCGAATATATTGAATGCATATTATTCTTATGCATCGGATTATCAGCCACAGGGACGTTACAGTCTGCCAATGATCGTGCCGCTTACGTATTTCATGGTAATGGGATATGGAAATCTTTTTGATGTGCAGATTAAGAAAGAGAGCCTGCGTAAGAAGATTTATGCTGTAATCTGTGTGGCACTGGCTGTACTGGCAATTTTTGTGTTCTTTGGCGTGATCTGGCCGGAATATAAGGATGTGCCGTTCAGTATCAGGGCGTTTATATATGGTTCATAATGTATAAAGAATTCCCGGTGACGGGAAGTAAAATGATTGAACTCCAGAGAGGGATGAATTTTCTCTGTGAGTTATCCTCTGTACTTGTCTCAGTTCAGAACTTCTGAGATATCAGGATATACAAGAATTTTGCTAAGGGCGATACAGAAAAGAGCTGAACTCGCTGCGCTCAGACAGCAGCATTTTCTGTATCAACGCAAAATCGTGTATAATCCGATATCTTTACGAAGTTCTTCAGGCGAGACAGATACAGAGGATAATCACAGGCAGTTCTTCCTTTACTGGAGTTTTTTGTTTTTATTTCAATTTCACCGGACTTTATTGTGGGTAGTGTGGCGGGGGTCGAGATGGCAGTGGAAACAGGAAACGCGCAAAGTGCGAGGGATTAATTTTTTTTATAAAGTTTGTTGAAAAAATACAAGAACAAATAGTGCTATAACTGTAAAGCATAGTGAGGTAGAATTTTAGACAAAAAAAGAATGCAGGAGATGGGACTTGAACCCACACGATCTTGCGACCACAGGCACCTGAAGCCTGCGCGTCTGCCAATTCCGCCACTCCTGCATTTCATATATCAGATGTCATTCACGACAACTGCCTAATTAGAATACATCATATGTTACGAAATGTCAACAGCTAAATTCAAAATATTTGCAAAATAAAATGCTAACTCTGGACATGCGCCATTTTTCTTCTCCTGCTTATTATAAAGCAGGGGGGATGTGACTTGGAATATAGGGGAATTGATGTTTCTTCCTGGCAGGGAGTAATCGACTGGAAAAAAGTGGCTGATCATGGAACTGAATTTGCAATTATACGCATCACGGAAGTCGGAAATGCTATAGACCGTTATTTTGAACGAAATTATGCCGGATGCATGGAATACAGAATTCCAACAGGTGTATATAAATTTTCTTATGCATTGTCAATCGATGAAGTACGAAGAGAAGCAGAAAAGGTAATTGAAGTTTTAAAGGGGCGGAAATTACAGTTCCCAGTATTTCTTGATCTGGAATACAGCAATCAGCGTAGACTGGGAACAGAAATGATCGCACGTCTGGCAGAAGCATTTCGAAGGATCATTGTAGATGCCGGATATCGGTTTGGAATCTATTGTAATCTGGATTGGTATCGTAATGTGATCAGTGAAGAACTCAAAAAATATGATTTCTGGATCGCACGATATCCGGTGGATGATAATGGTACATTAATTGAGAGATACCGGCCAGATATAGGCGTAGGATGGCAGTATACCAGCAAAGGACGCATTCCGGGAATAGAAGGATATGTAGACAGAGATGTTTTTTACAAAAACTATGTAGCAGAAGAACCTTCTGATAAAGAAAAGCTGAGTAAAGAACCCAAATTTGTAGGGAAAGTTACAGCGTCTGCGTTGAATGTACGTACCGGAGCCGGAACGGAATATCCGAATCTAAGAGAATATCCACTGTTGAAAAGAGATAATCTTATAGATGTATGTGATACACGTGAGGCTATCGATGGAACAAAGTGGTATTATGTGCGAATTGCCGGAAAATATTTTGGGTTTGTGGCGGCGAGATATATAGAAAGACAATAAAAAAAGAATGCAGGAGATGGGACTTGAACCCACACGATCTTGCGACCACAGGCACCTGAAGCCTGCGCGTCTGCCAATTCCGCCACTCCTGCATTTCACTATAAATCAGTCAGTCTCGTTGACTGCCTAATTATCATACCTCATAGAAAAAGAAATGTCAACATAGAATTTGAAATTTTTTAAATTATATTTTCAACTTAGACAATTTACCAAAACAAAGTTTTTTAGAACAACTTAATTATTTTTAGCACTTTAACCTGTTGAAAAAAGGAAACGCTTATGATACAATCTTGAAGATTTAGATAAAAACAGAAAGGGAGATTATATGAAAGCATTTCTGATATTAGAAGATGGCCATGTGTTCAAAGGAACCAGTATTGGTTCAACAAGAGAAGTCATTAGTGAGATCGTTTTTAACACATCCATGACCGGATATCTCGAAGTAATGACTGACCCATCGTATGCAGGACAGGCTGTCTGCATGACTTATCCTTTGATTGGAAATTACGGAATCTGTTATGAGGACCAGGAATCCAGGAAACCTTGGATCGATGGTTTTATTGTTCGTGAATTATCCCGTATCCCAAGTAACTTCAGAAGCGTGGATACGATTCAGCATTTTCTTGAAAAGCATGATATACCTGGTATTGCCGGTATTGATACTCGTGCTCTCACAAAAATTCTTCGTGAAAAAGGTACCATGAATGGTATGATCACAGTCAACGAAAATTATGATTTAGATGAAATAATCCCCCGTTTAAAAGCATATACAACTGGAAAAGTAGTTGAAAAAGTTACATGCAGTGAGAAGGAAGTACTGAAAGGAAACGGACCGAAGGTTGCTCTTATGGATTTTGGTGCAAAACGCAATATTGCACGTTCTCTGAATGAAAGAGGCTGTCAGGTAACGATTTATCCGGCACTTACATCTGCTGAAGAAATCCTTGCAGACCATCCGGATGGAATCATGCTCAGCAACGGACCTGGAGACCCGAAGGAATGCACTACTATTATAGAAGAAATTCGCAAACTTTATGCGTCAGATGTACCAATTTTTGCAATCTGCCTCGGACATCAGCTGATGGCACTTGCCACAGGCGGTGATACACATAAAATGAAATACGGACACAGAGGAGGCAATCATCCGGTTAAGGATCTTGCAACAGGACGTGTTTATATTTCATCTCAGAACCATGGATACGTGGTTGATGCGGAAGCCCTTGAGAAAAAAGGTATTGCAAAACCTGCATTTGTCAATGTAAACGATGGTACAAACGAAGGAATGGCTTATGAAGGCAAAAACATCTTCACGGTACAGTTCCATCCGGAAGCCTGCCCTGGACCGCAGGACTCCAGCTACCTGTTTGACAGATTTATGGAAATGATGGGAGGAACAGATCATGCCGAGAAATAAAGATATACATAAAGTTCTTGTAATTGGATCCGGTCCGATTATCATCGGCCAGGCAGCAGAGTTTGACTACGCTGGTACACAGGCATGCCGTTCTCTGAAAGAAGAAGGCATGGAAGTTGTTCTTCTGAACTCCAACCCTGCTACGATCATGACAGACAAAGACATTGCAGATAAAGTTTATATTGAGCCTCTTACTGTAGAGGTTGTAGAGCAGCTGATCCTTAAAGAAAAACCGGACAGCGTACTGCCGACACTGGGTGGCCAGGCAGGTCTGAACCTTGCAATGGAACTGGAAGAAAAAGGTTTTCTCAAAGAACATAATGTGCGTCTGATCGGTACCACAGCAGAGACGATCAAGAAGGCTGAAGACCGTCAGGAATTCAAAGACACCATGGAAAAAATCGGTGAGCCGGTTGCTGCTTCTAAAGTCGTAACAACAGTAGAAGATGGTGTGGCTTTTACTAAAAAGATAGGATATCCGGTCGTTCTCCGTCCGGCTTACACACTTGGTGGAAGTGGCGGTGGTATCGCTAATAACGAATACGAACTGAGAGAAATCCTCGAGAATGGTCTCAGACTTTCCCGTGTAGGAGAAGTTCTTGTAGAACGTTGTATCGCGGGATGGAAAGAAATCGAATACGAAGTAATGCGTGACAGTGCAGGAAACTGTATTACTGTCTGCAACATGGAAAACATTGACCCGGTTGGTGTACATACAGGTGACTCTATCGTAGTTGCTCCGTCTCAGACACTGGGTGACAAAGAATATCAGATGCTTCGTACATCAGCACTGAATATCATCACAGAACTTGGTATCACAGGTGGATGTAACGTACAGTATGCACTGCATCCGGAAAGCTTCGAATACTGTGTTATCGAGGTAAATCCTCGTGTAAGCCGTTCTTCTGCACTGGCAAGTAAAGCTACCGGTTATCCGATTGCCAAAGTTGCAGCGAAGATTGCGCTTGGATATACACTGGATGAAATCCCGAATGCCATTACAGGAAAAACATATGCAAGTTTCGAACCAATGCTTGACTATTGTGTAGTTAAAATTCCGAGACTTCCATTTGATAAATTCATCACTGCCAAGAGAACACTGACTACTCAGATGAAAGCTACCGGTGAGGTTATGAGTATCTGCCATAATTTCGAAGGTGCACTTATGAAAGCTATCCGTTCTCTGGAGCAGCATGTAGACAGCCTGATGTCCTATGACTTCACAGGCCTGGATGAGGATGAACTGATTGAAGAACTGGCAGTTGTAGATGACCGTCGTATCTGGAAGATTGCGGAGGCAATCCGAAGAGATATTTCCAAAGAATATATCCACAGAATCACTAAGATCGACAGATGGTTTATTGACAAAATTGCAATTCTGGTAGAGATGGAACAGGCTCTGAAGACACAGCCGCTTACAGAAGAACTTCTTCTTGAAGCAAAACGCATGGAATTCCCGGATTATGTGATCGCAAATCTTTGCGGAAGAACAGAAGCAGATATCAAAGCTCTTCGTCAGGGTTATAAGATCACAGCAGCTTACAAGATGGTAGACACCTGTGCAGCTGAGTTTGCTGCCGCAACACCATATTACTATTCTGTGTATGGCGGCCCGGATACAGAAAATGAAGCAGTTGCTGCCCATGATAAGAAAAAAGTTCTTGTTCTTGGTTCTGGACCGATCCGTATCGGACAGGGTATCGAATTTGACTTCTGTTCTGTACATTGTACATGGGCATTCAAAAAAGAAGGCTATGAGACAATTATTGTAAACAATAACCCGGAAACTGTCAGCACAGACTTTGATATTGCAGATAAGCTGTATTTCGAGCCATTGACACCGGAAGATGTGGAGAACATCGTAAATATTGAAAAACCGGACGGAGCAGTTGTGCAGTTCGGTGGACAGACTGCCATCAAGCTTACAGAAGCACTGATGAAGATGGGAGTCAAGATCCTTGGAACATCTGCAGAAGATGTTGATGCTGCAGAGGACCGTGAGCTCTTTGATGAGATCCTTGAAAAATGTGAGATCCCGAGACCGAAGGGACAGACTGTATTCACAGCAGAGGAAGCTAAAAAGGCTGCCAACGAGTTAGGATATCCGGTACTTGTTCGTCCTTCCTATGTTCTTGGTGGACAGGGCATGCGTATTGCAGTCAGTGACGAGGATGTAGAGGAATATATCGGAATCATCAATCAGATTGCACAGGAACATCCGATTCTGGTTGACAAATACCTGATGGGTAAAGAAATCGAAGTCGATGCAGTTTGTGATGGAGAGGATATCCTGATTCCTGGTATCATGGAGCATATTGAACGTGCTGGTATCCATTCCGGAGACAGTATTTCCGTATATCCGGCACAGACGATCAGCCAGAGAGCAAAAGATACAATTGCTGAGTATACACGTCGTCTTGCAAAAGCACTTCATGTAGTTGGTATGATCAATATTCAGTTTATTGTATGTGGCGAAGAAGTATATGTTATCGAAGTAAATCCGCGTTCCAGCCGTACAGTACCATACATCAGTAAGGTAACCGGAATCCCGATCGTACCGTTAGCAACGAAAGTGATCCTTGGATACAAACTCAAAGATATGGGATATACGCCAGGGCTTCAGCCGGAAGCAAAACATATCGCGATCAAGATGCCGGTATTCTCCTTCGAGAAGATCCGTGGCGCTGATATCAGCCTTGGACCAGAGATGAAGTCCACAGGTGAATGTCTTGGTATTGCAGAGAACTTCAACGAAGCTCTGTACAAAGCATTTATCGGAGCCGGAATCAAACTTCCGAAGTATAAGAACATGATCATCACTGTCAAAGATGAAGATCAGCAGGAAGTTGTTCCGATCGCAAGGCGTTTTGAGGCACTTGGATACCGTATCTATGCAACAAGAGGCACAGCAAGAGTCCTCAAAGAAAATGGAATCAAGGCAATCCGTACTAACAAACTGGAACAGCCGGCGCCGAACCTTATGGACCTTATTCTGGGACATAAGATCGATGTTGTTATTGATACACCTCCACAGGGTGTGGAACATCAGAAAGACGGTTTCGTGATTCGTCGAAATGCGATTGAGACAGGCGTTAATGTCCTTACCAGTCTGGACACCGCAGAGGCACTTGTAACCAGTCTTGAGAATACAGACCTTCACAATCTGACACTGATCGATATTGCAACGATCGCAAGCAGATAATCGAATAAAAATGATTTACTGACCGGAGAAGCCGCAGAAGTTTCTCCGGTCTTGTATGTTGCAGAAAAGAAAAGTTAACCAAAACTTAAACTTTGAATTAAAATGTATGGAAAGGTTTACGAACCACCGAAACTGTAATATACTGATACATGAAAAATAAAACAGAGAGGAAAAAAAACATGAGTGTTTTGGAGTTTATAAAAGTTGTGATCCTCGGCATCGTAGAGGGTATTACTGAGTGGCTTCCAATCAGCAGTACCGGTCATATGATCCTTGTAGATGAGTTTATCAAGATGGATATGACCACAGAATTTAAGGATTTTTTTCTGGTAGTCATTCAGCTGGGGGCAATCCTTGCGGTTGTTGTCCTGTATTGGAGTAAGCTGTGGCCATTTTACATACGACAGATACCCAAGAAGAAAAAAGCACAGATTGCACGTAAGAATCCGTTTTCTCGCATTGTGCTGACTTTTGTGGAGAAGTTCTGTGATAAGGACAAATGGATCCTGTGGTTTAAGATCCTGGTAGCATGTATTCCAACGATCGTGATCGCACTTCCGTTCAATGATTATATTGAAGAGAAATTTAATAACTATGTAGTGGTTGCAATTGCCCTGATCGTGTATGGTGTGATTTTTATCATTATAGAAAATTACAATAAACGAAGAAAACCAATCTGTACATCTCTTGAAGATCTGAGTTTTACCACGGCATTCAAGATTGGTATTTTTCAGGTATTATCTGTTATTCCGGGAACATCCCGTTCCGGTTCCACGATTATTGGAGGTATCCTTGTTGGTACTTCAAGAACGGTTGCAGCAGAATTTACCTTTTTTCTGGCAATTCCGGTTATGTTCGGAGCGAGTCTGCTGAAACTGGTAAAATTCGGCTTCACATTCACTCCGGCAGAGGTTCTTACACTGGTCACCGGTGTTGTGGTTGCATTTTTTGTTTCTATTATCGCCATCAAATTCCTGATGGGATATATTAAGAAACATGATTTCAAGGCTTTTGGCTGGTATCGTATCGTACTTGGTGTTCTTGTGCTGGGCTATTTTGTAGGAAAAAATTTCCTTGGATAATTGAATATAGAAATGAATCAAATTCTGACCAGGCTGCTGTAAAATATTGTTATGGCAGCCTGATTTAGTTGCTGTTCACTCCGTTCACAGCACTTGGCCAAAATGCATTTTAAATCACCTACGGTGATGGCATTTTGACCTGTATGTCTCGGGATTTTGTCATATATATGACAAAACACCTCGCGGAATATTGACTTATGAACACTGATTTGACTTTTGGGAACATACATGGGATAATAAAAAGAACTATAGAAAATAAAAAATGAAATAGAACGGTCTTCAGACCGGAGAGGATGGTAAATAATGAAAGCAAAACATATAATGCTCGTACTTGGCATGACAATGATACTTACCTTTACAGGATGTGGTTCTTCAAAACCGGTTGTTGAAGTGACACCGACTCCGGCAGCAACACCGACACCGACAGAAGTTCCGGTAACAGTAACACCGGTACCGACATCCACACCGGCTCCGAAAGTGATTGGAGTTAAGACTTCTCAGGCGAAATATATTTATATGACCAATGGTCTGCAGGATGATCTGAGAGAAATCTATCTGATGACATCCGGCGGAGATGACTGGGGCAAGAACCTGATTCCGGCAGAAGCTTCTGTAAAAGCATCTGAACAGGTACAGATGTTCTATACTCCGGATGACACAGCTGTTTCTTCAGACAGTACAGATGAATCAACAGATACAACAACTACAACTGTATATGATATGAAGATCGTTACTGCAAAAGGAGATGTTTACCAGATTTACAGCATTGATCTCAGTGATATGGAAAAAGCATCTCTTGCTTATGATGAAGAAAGCTCCACAGCATATCTTACATACACAAGTCTTGCAGACAAGTCTGAAAAAGATACAAAGGGCAACTCACAGCAGACAGCATCCTCTGATGAATCCGATGACAGTGATACAGAAACTTACAGTAGTGATGACAGTAGCGATGACAGTAGTTATGACAGTGGCTCTTCGGACAGTAGTAGCTATGACAACAGCAGTGATGACAGCAGTGACGACAGCAGTGATGACAGTAGTTCTTCGGATAACGGTAGTTATGATGATGGCAGCGGCTATGATGACAGTGACGACTATGATGACGGAAGCGATGATTATGTTGATGAGGGAAATGATTCAGATTCCTATGACAGTGGCAGTGATGACTGGAACTACTAAAATATTTTGAGGTTCTATAAAAAATTTCTATTGCAAATTGCAGCTGTTAAATTGATTTGAATTTTTATTACAGTTAAAATATTAGCATGAATATTGAACAACATTTGAGAGAAAAGAAGGGAGATATATTCATGAAGAAAAAAATATTAACTGTAATATTGGCTGGCGTTATGGTAGCAGGAATGAGTGCAGGAAGTGTACAGGCTGCAACAACAGAGGATGCAAGTGGTGATCTGTATGTATTTATTGCAGCAAGCCTTGCAAATGTAATGGATGAGATCCAGAAAGATTTTAATGAAGAGTATCCGGATGTTAATATTCTTTTCAATGCAGACAGTTCAGGTACATTACAGACACAGATCGAAGAAGGTTCCAGATGTGATATCTTCTTTTCAGCAGCAACCAAACAGATGGATGCGCTGGTAGGTGAGGAACTGGCCAAGAAAGACTCTGTGGTAGATCTCCTGGAGAACAAAGTTGTTCTGATCAAACCAAAGGATGGCGAAACAAAAGTTACAGGTTTCGAAAATATCACAGATGCGAAGAACATTGCGCTTGCGGGCGAGGATGTACCGGTTGGACAGTATTCCCGTGAAATCTTCAAAAACCTTGGCATCGAAGACGATGTTAACAAGATGGAGATCAATGAAGGCAAGAATGTAACAGATGTGCTTGCATCTGTCAGCGAGGGAAGTAACGAAATCGGTATCGTTTATGCAACAGATGCTGCATCCGTTGCAGACAAAGTAGATGTTATCGCAGAAGCTCCGGAAGGTTCTCTGGAAACACCGGTTCTTTATCCGGTGGGACTTACTGTAGACGCAGAGGCATCTGACGAAGAAGCAGCTGCTGCAGATGCGTTTCTTGAGTACCTGCAGACGGATGATGCCATGAAAGTATTTGAAGAGTATGGGTTTGCCGCATATAAAGCAGATGATAAGAAAGAAGAAACTGCAGAAGATGCAAAGGAAGACAAAACCGAAGAAACAGATACTGCAGAAGAAGCTAAATAATTATCGATTACATATAAAAGGGGCGGCATATATGTCAGCCCCTTTTTGTACATACAAAAGGAAAGAAAAGAATGGAATTTTTACAGGAAATAAACTGGAGTCCATTGTGGATTTCTTTAAAGACCGGAGCAGTGGCTACGACAATTGCCTTTTTTCTGGGAATTTTCTGTGCACGTAAGATTATGAAGATGAAGCCGGTATCGAGAGCAATATGGGATGGAATCCTGACTATGCCACTGGTGCTTCCGCCGACAGTTGCTGGTTTCTTTTTGCTGTTGATCTTCAGTCTCAGGAGACCTTTCGGAAAATTTCTCATGGAGAATTTTGATTTTAAAGTGATACAGACATGGAAAGGCTGCGTGATCGCTGCTGCAGTGATTGCATTTCCACTGATGTACCGAAATGCAAGGGCTGCTTTTGAACAGGTGGATGTGAATCTGATCTATGCAGGACAGACACTGGGAATGAGTGATCGCAGAATTTTCTGGAAAGTGATCGTTCCGGCGGCTGCGCCGGGAATTGCATCCGGAACTGTTCTGGCATTTGCAAGAGCAATTGGTGAGTATGGAGCGACTTCCATGCTTGCAGGAAACATTCTTGGTAAGACTCGTACAGTGTCCGTTGCAATTGCAGCAGAAACTTCGGCTGGAAATTATGATATAGCCGGGTTCTGGGTTGTGGTAATCGTAGTGATCTCGTTTGTGATCGTGGCACTGATCAATATTGTCTCAGGGCGGGGCATGAAGAGTAGAAGGTGGATCTGATGGCAATACAGGTAAATATAGAAAAGAATTTTAAAGGCTTTTCTCTCAAGTCAGTGTTTGAGAGCAATACATCAGCAACTGGAATCCTCGGTGCATCTGGAAGTGGAAAGAGTATGACACTTCGTTGTATCGCAGGAATTGAGACGCCGGACAGAGGCAAAATCGTAATCAAAGGAAGAACAGTTTTTGACTCAGAAAAGAAAATCAATCTGAAGCCGCAGGAGCGTCGGATTGGGTACCTGTTTCAGAATTATGCATTGTTTCCGACAATGACAGTAAAAGATAATATTCTGTGCGGTTATCGTGGTGAGAAGGGACAGAGAGAAGAAAAAGCCAGAGATTTTATGAAAAGATATCAGTTGGAGGGACTGGAAAACCGTTATCCATCACAACTTTCCGGTGGACAGCAGCAGAGAGTTGCTCTGGCAAGAATGATGATCGGTGAGCCGGAAGCAATCCTTCTGGATGAACCTTTTTCTGCACTGGATGGATATTTGAAGGATGTATTGCAAAAAGATATGCAGGAATTTCTAAAACAGTATCAGGGAGATATGCTGATGGTCACACATAGTCGAGATGAGGCCTTCAGATTTTGCAATGAGCTGATGCTTCTAAAAGATGGCAAGACACTGATATTTGGTGATACAAGAAAATTATTTGAACAGCCACAGCTTCTGGAAGCAGCAAGACTGACCGGCTGCAAAAACAGTTCGAGAATTGAACGTATGGGAGAATATCAGGTATTTGCTCTGGACTGGGGAATATCTCTTCGTACAGAGCAGAAGGTGGAACTGGATATGACACATATCGCAATCCGCGGTCACTGGATTCGTCCGTCAGAGAAGGCGGGAGAAAACTGCCTGGTATTTGAAGCGGCAGAGTATGTGGAGACAACCTTTGAACATCAGTATCTGGTGAAAAGTCCGGGAATGGAAGACGGGGCAGTTCTCTGGTGGATGCGTCCGAAAAAAAGTTTTACGGACGAGCATGATAAGAACCTGCCGAAATATCTCTATCTTCCACCTGAACACCTGATGCTCCTGAAATAAAAACGACTCCCCCTCAGGTTCTGTTCTGATATCGCAGATACCGGGACACAAGCATGGCAAGCTTAAAGGTCATAGCATCTTCGAAGGTACGGAGATCAAGTCCAAACCGTTTCTGTATCTTTTCAAAACGATACACAAGCGTATTCCTATGCACATACAACTGTCTGGATGTCTCCGACAGATTCAGATTATTCTCAAAGAAAGTACGGATGATCGCCAGTGTCTCTCCGTCGATGGAATCCAGTGATTCATCTCCGAAAATTTCCTGGATGAACATTTCACAGATGGAAACCGGAAGCTGGTAGAGCAGTCGTCCAATACCGAGAGTGCGATATCCGAAGACATTGCGTTCGGCATAGAAAATTTTACCAATCTCAAGAGCGGTGCGGGCTTCTTTGTATGCATTGGAAAGATCTTTCAGGTCATTTGCCGTGTTGCTGTAAGCAACCCAGGCCTGTGTCATGGCTTCTGTGCCCAGCATATCTACAAGCATATGTGCAATATTTTCCAGATCGTCATATGTTTCTGTAGATGTCAGTTCACGGACGACGATAATGCCACGATTATCGATAGAAGTGATGAAATCATGCGTGCGTGCAGAAAATATATTTTTGATGGTAGCCAAGGCGTGTTCATCCTTGGACTGACGGGTTTCAACGAGAAAGACAGCTCTCCTTGCACTGGAAGAAATATGAAGTTTGCGTGCCCGGTTAAAGGCTTCTACATCTGTATAATCTCCAAGGAGCAGTTTCTGCATAAAGGCATTTTTGTCATTTTTTTCGGCATAACTTTCCAGGATACTCTCAATCTGGCAGACAGCCAGTTCGCCAATCGTGGAAACAGAATCTTCGCTTCCCCACACAATGAGAAGAAGCTGTTCATTTTTTTCTGTTATTTTGTAGAGACAGCAGGTGGCATTTGACAGACAAAGAGCAGTGCTGTTTCGGAATTCTTCCAGTTTGGATTCTGCTGGAAGGCGGCGGTCACAGGTGGTGACCAAAATGGAATTATCTTCCTGAAGAAGACAGAAATCGAAATGACTGATGCGTTTCCAGTCATCCATATATTTTTGTAGTGTTCTCTGTACTGACATTGAACCATCCTTTCTGAAAATAGTTTTCTGAAAAAAAGACCCGGGGTAAATTGCCCCGGGTCTGATATTCTGATTGAATCTTAGTTTGTGATAACCAGTTCTGTATCTTTGTCAAAGAAATGAGTTTTTTCCATATTGAAATCGAATTTAACCGGATCACCTGTTTTTGCTTTTGTGCCTGGATCAACACGAGCTGTGATCTGAGTTCCGTTTACATCGAAGTACAGGAATACTTCTGCACCAAGAAGCTCGTATACTTTAACAGTAGAAGACATGGAACCGTCAGCTCTGTCTGCAACATCTTCCGGACGGATACCCATAACAACTGTTTTTCCTACATAGCCGCCATCTTTAAGAGCTTTTGCTTTAGCAGCCGGGATAACCAGTTCGTCTTTGCCGATTACTGCAACGATATCGGAGCCTTTTTCTTTGATTTCAGCATCCAGGAAGTTCATCTGCGGAGATCCCATAAATCCTGCTACGAACAGGTTGCCTGGTTTCTGATACAGGTTCTGAGGTGTATCTACCTGCTGAACAACACCGTCTTTCATAACAACGATTCTGGTACCAAGAGTCATAGCCTCTGTCTGGTCATGTGTTACATAGATGATTGTAGCACCCAGTCTCTGATGGATCTTGGAAATCTCGATACGCATCTGTACACGAAGTTTAGCATCCAGGTTGGAAAGAGGCTCATCCATAAGGAATACCTTAGGATTACGAACGATAGCACGTCCCATAGCAACACGCTGTCTCTGTCCACCGGAAAGAGCCTTCGGTTTACGATCAAGAAGTTTTTCCAGGTCAAGGATTCTTGCAGCTTCACGAACTGCTTTATCGATTTCATCTTTCGGGACTTTACGAAGTTTCAGTCCGAATGCCATGTTATCATATACGGTCATATGAGGATACAGAGCGTAGTTCTGGAATACCATTGCGATATCACGGTCTTTTGGCTCTACATCGTTCATAACTTTATCGCCAATCTTTAAGGTACCGCTGGTGATTTCTTCCAGTCCGGCTATCATACGAAGTGTAGTAGATTTACCACATCCGGAAGGTCCTACGAAAATGATGAATTCTTTGTCTTCGATTTCAAGGTTAAAGTCTTTAACGGCCTCGAAACCGTTAGGATATGTCTTATTAATGTGCTGTAAAGATAAACTTGCCATTATTTTTCCCTCCAAAATATTATGTAAGTTTTTTGCTCTTGTTTTGAACTGTTATCAGTATACTGAATTTGTGTCGGAGAATAAAGAGAAGAATCCTACAAATATTTCAGGGGTTTCTTGACAGATTGACGAAAAGCCCGGGAAGCTTGGTCAAACTGTCAAATACGGCGCTCGTTTATGAACATACCCTGCAGAGGTTTTGCGTTAAACTGATACTGGAACCATTTACATTTACACAGGAACAGGTAGTAAATATTGAGTCCACAATCATGAAGCGTTTCGTAGTTGCCCTGTCCTTTGGCAATGATCAGATCAGCAGATTCAAGTGCCTCACGGGCTTCGCTGCTGATATGGGGAAGCCAGGTGCCGCCGACTTCGCTTCCATTTCCGATTACTGTGGTCAGTTCGGCAAGACCTATATCCTGTGCATCTTCCATTGTCGCATCATTGATAACAGGAAAACCTCTGACGATTACGGTGATATCGAGTTCCGGACAGAGTTCTTTAAGAAGTATGATAACCAGTTTGTCAAGAACGATTTCTCCGCAGTTATCAGTCAGATAGACAAGGCGGGAGGCTGCGCTTAAGTCCTTTCGAAAATGCAGGTATTCCTGTGCATTAAGAGGTTCTTTATTGTCTTCTTTGAGAAGAGACAAAACTGTATCGGAATTTACATTTGACAGAGCTGCAAAATCAATATAGTTGCCAATACGGGCATAAAGAAGTGCAGTTTCCAGCGGATCTTCAGAATTCCGGATGGTCTCTTCAAGAGAAGCTTCCATATCCAGCATAAGCTGATTGTATTTTTTTTTGACAGAAGTATAGTCTTCCATAGGCTGTTCCCAGAAATCACGGAACATTTTTTTTAATTCGACAGAAACGCTGGGGGCACAGTCTTCTTCTGCAATATTTGCCATACGGTCCATGACTTTCTTCATATATTCTACCTTTTTGTCCATGTTCTGAAAGGAACGGATATTCTGTTCCTGTTTGCTGACAGCACAGCACATACAGAATGGATTGAATTTCATGCTGTTACCTCCTGAAATTATGATTTGATACAGGTAATTTCTATTATATAGCTTTTGTCGAAACATGGCAAGGTTGGTAAACAGTTGCTGCCATTATATTAACCTGAAAGAACAAAGCGGACAAGTCCGCTTCAAACTCCCTGAATCCTTCAATCTTTGAGGGACTTGCTACGCTTTGCGTGCTTTGATGTGCTTACTTATACAGTAACAGCAGCGATCATCCTGATGTATGGCTGCTATGGTGGTATCATGGGCAGTTTTCCCTCCTTTACAGGTTCGTTATTCGGAATCGAACATACAGGAGAAAATTACGGATTTGTCATGCTTGGGATAGTGATAGCAACCTGTGGGGCCCCGGCATTATCAGGATTTATCACAGGAAAAGGATATGGAATGCATGTAGTATTGTAATAGGCGTAGTGTTTGCAGTCATAGCACTGATCTGTCTTACAATATTAGGACATAACCTGAAACATACGAAAGTGACTGGAAAGGAGCAGAACGATGGCATTAGTAACGATGAAGAAATTGCTGGAGCATGCGAGGAGTAACCGAAGAGGTGTAGGCGCATTCAGTGTAGGAAATATGGAGATGGTAAAAGGGGCAATCCAGGCAGCCGAAGAACTGGATACACCGATCATATTACAGATTGCGGAAGTAAGACTGAAACATTCTCCATTGGCACTTTATGGGAACGATGATGGTACAGGGCACTTATGCGAATGTGCGTCATCATATAGAAGTATTCAATTGTGAGATGACACTGGATGATATAGATCAATAGAGGCAACGGTTTATCAGGGATATTACGGGAAGATTAAGCATTGATTTTCTGCAATATCGCTTCCAGTAAATCTCCCTGGAGATAAAAGGTCGTCTCAAAATGAAGATACGATAAGGATACCTTATCCCACAACAATAAGATTTTTGCAGGGAATTCCTCATCAGCGTCCCAGAACTGGAACAGCACAGAGAAATCTCCCATAACAGGCATTTCAAAAGTCAGATCAGCCCCGGCCAGGCGTTTCTGTAATTCCCCTCCTAGACAGAGACAAGCCTGGCTGACGACATTTACTTTGCCGGAGAATGCTGCTTCATATTTAGGGGTAAACACATCTCCGGACGGGCTGCTTCCGGTGGGAATAAATCTGGTTACAGGCTGCCATTGTCCTGTAAGCGGAGGAAGCGGTTTATCTTCTGAGTAGCAGAGCAGGTCGTAGATCGTCATAACAATTGAATATTCTTTGCAGATTTTCCAGATGCCTTTGGCCATATATTCGATGGAACCATCTGAGCGGCTGATCCGATATTCTGTTCCGATATAATTCAGGTACAGGTATGCGTGGTCATTTTTTAATTTATATTTCTTTATCAGCATATCCTGATCATATCTCAAAAACAAATCTCTTCCGATATATATCTGTTTTTCGTAATTGTCTGTAAGATTTTTTTCCATATAAGTGCCCCTTTGTCTGAGTAATATTATTTTCGAAATTCTTCTGATAGATGGTGAGCTGTGATTCTTTCAGAAAATTATAACAAATTATGAATGCCTTCACAATCTTCTATTTTCTGCATACTCTAACAGAAGAAGTCTGTAAAGGAGAATCTGCATGAAAAATAAAAAATGGATCTCACTGGCGGCAGCAGTTGTTCTGGCGGTGACTGCACTGCCGCTGGGAGTGTTTGCTGCAAAGAAGGATGGTACAGATGAGAAACTGACCAAGGTTACACTAAATGAAGTAGCCCATTCCATCTTTTATGCACCACAGTATGTGGCAATTGAAGAGGGATATTTTAAAGATGAGGGGTTGGATCTGACACTTGTGACTGGTTTTGGAGCAGATAAGACAATGACGGCTGTAATATCCGGTGAGGCAGATATCGGATTTATGGGAGCGGAAGCATCTGTCTATGCCTATCAGGAGGGCGCTACGGATCCTGTTGTAAACTTTGCACAGCTTACCCAGCGAGCCGGGAATTTCCTGGTTGCAAGAGAAAAGATGCCAGATTTTAAATGGGAAGATCTGAAAGATAAGAAAGTTCTTGGCGGGCGTAAAGGTGGTATGCCTGAAATGGTATTCGAATATATTCTCCGTAAAAACGGACTGGATCCGCAGAAAGATCTGACGATTGACCAGAGCATTGATTTTGGTTCTACAGCGGCGGCTTTTACAGGCGATACTTCTGCAGATTTTACAGTAGAGTTTGAGCCATCCGCGACAGCGCTGGAAAAAGAAGGAGCCGGATATGTTGTTGCTTCACTTGGTGTAGATTCCGGTTATGTTCCATATACTTCCTATAGTGCAAAGACCAGCTACATGGAAAAAAATCCGGAAATCATCCAGAAATTTACAAATGCTCTTCAGAAAGGAATGGAATATGTTCAGAGTCATACGCCAGAAGAAATTGCAGAAGTTATTGCTCCGCAGTTTGCAGAAACTGACCTGGATACAGTCACGGCCATTGTAAAGCGTTACTATGACCAGGACACCTGGAAATCTAATCTTATCTTTGAAAAAGAAAGCTTCGAACTTTTGGAAGACATTCTGGAAGATTCTGGTGAACTGAGTGAACGTGTATCTTATGAAGATCTTGTAACAACAAAATATGCCAGGGAGGCAGCTGAAAAATAGCAGGTTAAATTCTACGCATCATTTTGTAGTAAACCGGGATCAGCAGGGCGCAGGCTCCGATCCAGGCGAGAGGGCTGGCAATGCAGACGGAAGTGTATCCGATCATACCGGAAAGTCCTACGGTAGCAGTAATACGCATAACAAGTTCTATCATGCAGGCTGCAAATGGTGCACGTCCGTTCTGCATACTCTGGATGGAAGTACGATAAACGGCAAGAAGACCGAGGATAAAGTAAAACGGTGCAACGATGGTCAGATACATATCGGAATAATGGTAAATTTCCTTTGTCGGATCGGACAGGAACATCTGCACGATCGGGTGGCGAAGAAGCAGGATACCAATACACATGATCAGATTAAAAGTTTCTGTTTGAATCAGACATGCCCGTACACCCTGACGGATCCGTTCTCTTTTGCCTGCACCGAAATTCTGGGCAACATAGTTGGAAATTGCAGTCATCATAGCATTATTCACAAGGACAGAAAGCTGATCGGCTTTGGAAGCTGCTGTATATCCGGCAACTGCAGCAGTACCAAGAGAATTCACAACTGTCTGCATGGCAAGCTGCCCGATGCACATGACAGACATCTGAAATCCCATAGGAAAACCTGTTTTCAGATGCAGGCTGATGGTTCCTCTGATATCATGAAAATCTTCGCGGTGTAAATGCAGTACCGGGAAGTTTTTCAGGCCGACGAGCAGACTGAACAGGGCAGAAAGAAACTGAGAAAGAATCGTAGCCCAGGCAGCACCGGCAACACCCATATGGAATGGTACAATAAACAGGATATCCAGAAAGATATTCAAAACAGAAGAAAACACCAGAAAATAAAGCGGTGTTTTACTGTCGCCCAGCGCACGAAGCATATTGGAGATCATATTATAAAAAACAGTTGCGCCCGTTCCGAGAAGAACGACAAACATGTAATCGTAAGCTTCGCCGGAAATATCCTCCGGAATCTGCATCCACCTGAGAATCTGGTGAGCCAGCAGGCAGCAGATCAGAGTCAGGACTATGGTAAAAATAATACTGAGCAGTGTGGATACAGCAACACTTTTGCGCATGCCTTTTTCGTCCTTTGCACCACACCGTTGGCCAAGGCAGATACCGAATCCACCGGTAAAACCATTGATAAAGCAAAAGACAAAATAGATAATGATACTGGTGGCACCGACTGCTGCAAGGGAATCAGCACCAAGCGTTTTGCCGACGATCACAGAGTCAGCAAGTGTATAAAAAAGCTGAAAAAGATTTCCGAGAATAACCGGAATTGCAAATTTTAACAGTGACCAGAATGGATTTCCGACAGTGAGATCCATTTCTTTTGATTTCGGTCTGGACATAAGAACATCCTCCTTAGAATTATTGCGTGTTTTTTACTGCATGCCCAATTATAGAGAAACTGATAGTAAAATGCGATTCTGGTATTGCTGTTTATGATACAGATATTGACCAGATCAGTAAATTTATTTATGATAATAAAGAAGATTTTTTTGCAGGAAAACAGATAGAAACTGGAGAGGGTAAGATGGCAAAAAGAACAATTCTGGTAGACAGTGCAAGAAGAGAGCTTGAAAAGCATGGAACAGAAACTTTTCCGATGACAGTGAACCACGATGATCTCTGGTCATTTGAGGGCAAAAATGTGCCGATTCACTGGCATAATGATCTCGAAATCAACCTTATAAGGGAAGGAGAGGCAATTTTTCAGGTTTACCAGGAATGCTACAGAGTCAGACTGGGTGAGGGATTTTTATTGAACCGAAATGTGCCGCACAGCTGTAGTTCGGAGGGGAATGAACAAGTCCGCTACAGTACAATCCTTGTAAGACCGGATTTTCTGTATGGAGATTTTGGAAGTGATGTTGAGCGAAAATGTTTTCAACCATTTCTGCAAAATTCAGCGGTACCCTGTATTCATTTGACTGGATTTGATGAAAATGGAAAAGAAATTCTGTGGAAACTAAACCAGGTAGAAGAAGCTTTTGACCGGAAACGATTCTGCTATGAATTAAAGATCAAGGGACTTCTGTGTGAAGCATTTGCCATGATCCTTTATGGGCACAGACAGGAATTGACGAAATTCGTCCCGGCAAATCTGCAGGAACTGGAACGTCTGGAAAAAATGCTGAATTATCTTAATATGCATTTTACAGAAGTAATTTCTCTTCAGGACCTGGCAGATCAGGTGCATTTGTCAAGAGAAGTCTGCTGCCGCCTTTTCAAAAAAATGACAGGTAAAACTATCACCGGATATCTGGAAGAATACCGTGTCAACAAAAGCTTTTCGCTGGTGCAGAGTGGACAGTATTCTATGACACAGATCACAGAAATGGTGGGATTCAGTAATCCAAGCCGTTTTGCCAGTGCATTTCGTAAGCGATTTGGATGCAATCCGGGAGAATATAATTCTGTGAAACATTGATAGATTCAAATGGGATTCCAATTCGTCCTCATTTATCGATCTGGAATGTATTGAGCAATATTGTTACAAAAATATGCAAATACAGGTATATAAATAAGAAGTAAATATCAATATACTATCAACAAACAGAGGTGACTTCAATGAAAGCTTGCTGGCCTTCTTCTGTGTCAGTATACATTCCTTGCCGCGATCAAATATTCAAATTCTGCTACGGCTACTGTTCTTCAGAGTCTGAATGTGGTTTTAATGGCGATTGTGATGGCAGTCTGGAATAGGAAACGGATGAGCAAGATACAAATAGCGGCAACGATTCTTTCCGCATTGGTTCTGGGAACAAGATTTACCGTGGTTGAACTGATTGGCTTTGTGCTTGTTGTGGGCACGGTATTTCTTTCTGTATCAACAAAAGAGTGATGGATTGCTTTTTTCTGTTGCTGAGAAATATATGAAAATGTATTGGTAATACAGCCTATACGAAAAGCATAGGAGAAAGGGCATATTGCCTTTTCTCCTGTTATTTTATAAGCGGGGAGAGCTGCTGGGATTCATTTATCATTTGGGTAAGTATCTTTGATTTGGGGTGGCTGATAATGATATAGCGCTTCATAGGATTCCAGTTCATCCTTGTTCACCGGCCCGGATGGAATCAATCCAGTGCAGTCCTGAGTGGATGCTGCATTTGAGGGAAAATCACAGGAATCAATGATTCCCTGGCTCGTAGGAGTCTTTGGCTTTTCAGAAGAATTTTTTGACATAAATAACCTCCATGGTATACAAATTCAGGGTTTGTAAAAGTTCTGAAGATTAGTATATCCAGGAGGTTGTTTTTTTATTATGGTATTTTAGGGTTGTCAAGAATTTTTGAAAATAGTGCAATTAGTTCTGGAAAAAAGAAAAGTCCCTGGATATATATCAGATGTGAGATGACTCCCACCTCTGCAGGTGGTGAGCAACAAAATTATATCAGTGGTGGGATTTTATGGCAGATATCATAGAAACAAATCTGGATAATAGTCCTGTATGTGTGGATCTGCGCCCGGTTTTTCATTTGGATTAAGAAAATATCTTCAAAATTTAACATAAACAATCAATTCTGAACATTGACGATTCCCACCTTTTTATGTCAAAATAAGTATAACGGACGAAGTAGGACTGCCGGGCGTGAAACACCGCCTGGTTTTCCGTGTTTACAAGAGAAATAGAGGGAGGAAAGAAAATGGCAAAGAAAAGAAAATGCGGCGTGCTGCTTCCAATCAGCAGCCTGCCTTCAAAATATGGAATCGGATGTTTTGACAAAAAAGCATATGAATTTGTAGATACACTGAAGGCTGCCGGCCAGAGTTATTGGCAGATTCTGCCGCTGGGGCCGACCAGCTATGGAGATTCTCCATACCAGTCCTTCTCCACTTTTGCGGGAAATCCATATTTTATCAGCCTGGAAGAACTGATAAAAGAAGGTGTTCTCACCAAAAAAGAATGTGACAGTGTTGATTTTGGAGATAATGAGTCAAGTGTTGACTATGCAAAATTATACGAAGGCCGTATGATTCTTCTTCGAAAAGCATATGAAAGAAGCAATATTTATATGGATCCGGAATTCCGTAAGTTCCAGGAAGAAGAGGCATGGTGGCTGAAAGATTATGCACTCTTTATGGCAGTGAAGAAGCGTTTCGGCGGTGTACAGTGGAGTGAATGGGCAGAGGATATCCGCCTTCGCTGGCAGAATGCACTGGATTATTACAGAGAAGAAATGTATTTCGAAATTGAATTTCAGGAATATATGCAGTTTAAATTCCGCCAGCAGTGGATGAAACTGAAAGCTTATGCCAATGAAAAAGGAATTCAGATCATTGGTGATATTCCAATCTATGTAGCAATGGACAGTGCGGATACCTGGGCAAACCCATGGCTCTTCAAACTCGATGAGAAGAATTGCCCGACACAGGTGGCCGGATGCCCTCCGGATGGATTTTCCGCGACTGGTCAGCTCTGGGGAAACCCGCTGTATAACTGGGAAGTGCATCGTAACTCCGGATATGAATGGTGGATCAAACGAATTGCCAATTGTTTCCGTCTGTATGATGTTGTAAGGATTGATCATTTCCGTGGATTTGATGAATACTATGCAATTCCTTATGGTGATGCGACAGCAGAAAACGGATGGTGGGAAAAAGGACCTGGAATCGATCTGTTCCGTGCTATTTCCGCAAGTCTTGGTGACAGGGAGATCATCGCAGAAGACCTTGGATATATGACAGACAGTGTTAAGAGACTGGTAGAAGAGAGTGGCTATCCGAATATGAAGGTTATTGAGTTTGCCTTTGATGAGCGTGATACCGGAAATGCCAGTGACTACCTGCCACACAACTATCCAAGAAACTGTGTTGTTTATACGGGAACACATGATAATGAAACACTGCTTTCCTGGCTGGAGGATATTACACCGGCAGAGAGACGGCAGGTGCGTAAATATCTGAATAATTTCAAGGACTCCGGTAAGGAACTGTGTGACGACCTGATCTGTCTGGTAATGCAGAGTGTTGCGAATCTCTGTATCGTGCCGATGCAGGATTATCTGGGACTCGATAATTCCGCACGAATGAATCAGCCATCCACACTTGGAAAGAACTGGAAGTGGAGATTAAAAGAAGGACAGTTCACGGCAGAACTTCAGAAAGAAATGCTGGAACTGGCAACACGCTACGGAAGAAGATAATAAAGATCATTCAAGAACGTCAGGCAACTGGCGTTCTTTTTTCTTCTGTAAATGATACAGATGACAATAAAATTATACTATGCTAAAATGAGCACAGAAGATTGTAGCTATTCGGAAACGAGGAATAATAGAATGAAAAAATCCATAGAAAAAATAACATATTGTTTTGTAATAATAGCTGCATTGTTTGTATCATTTGTGTCATTTGTTGAGCCTCTTGTTATGAAAGATATAAATATAACAAAAGTAATACTGGTGTTGCTATGCTATACAGCAGTATTTGCAGGAATTCTGACACTGTTCCGGCAATTATCGGAGAGAGCACTGTATTATCTGATTATAGCAGGGATATTTGTGGCGGTTATTGTGCAGATATATATTGTTTTTCATATGCGACTGGTTCCGGAAGTGGATCTGAATCATATTTATGATTATTGTGTAGACATGGTGGAGACGGGGAAAATCAGTTTTGCCGAATCGAAGTACTTTGCTTATAATACAAATAATATTCCACTGGCGATCGTAATCTACTATGTATTCCGTATGGCAGCATTTGCAGGTATGGATTACCGGATCGCGGGTGGATTGTTTAATGTTCTGCTGATCCTTGTTATGTATGTATCTGCATTTCTTATTTTAAAAAAAGTTACTACGATTCGAACAACCGCGGTATATATGGCATTACTTCTTACGAATCCTTCTTTTTATGCGTACGCGTCTTATTATTATACAGATACGATATCAGCCGGACTGGTTATGGCTGCTGTATGTTTTATTATTTACGGCTGTTATAAGAAAAAAAATCACTGGAAGATGATACACTTTCTTGCTGCCGGATTTCTAATCGGGTTTGCAACCTGCATTCGTGTAACCAGCATTTTTATAGTACTTGCGGTTGGCGTCTGGATCTTGCTGAATAAGTATTGGAAAAAGTTACTTACATTGGGGATTCCACTGGTATGTGGTCTGCTGATTTTTCAGTTGGCATGGGGTGGAGTATATCGTTACCATGTAGACATGGATACCTATGATTCGGCGATTACGATTGAGCATTTTCTGATGATGGGAAGCCATGGCAATGGAACGTACAATGTAAAAGATATGAGGTTTACACGCAGTTTTCCGACACATGAAGAAAAAGTAGAAAATAATAAAAAGGTCTATCTTGAACATCTTCGTGAGAATGGAGTGCTGGGGAATCTGAAGCTTGCCATAAAGAAAGAAGCAATTGTATGGGGAATCGGTACACATGGATATACTCAATACACAAAAAATGTAGTGGAAAAAACAACCTGCTATGACTGGCTCGTTGGTAAAAAATCCGGTTTGTTCAGAACATATATGCAGGCTTACAATATAGTATTGTATGTTCTGATCCTGTCTGGCATGTGTTGCACATTTCGTAAGAAAAAAACAGACAAATACAGCTGGATCCTGGCAATCTACTGGTGTGGTGCGCTTGTCTTTTATATTTTCTGGGAGGCGCATCCGAGGCAGTCAGTAAGTATATTGCCTTTATTGACTATGCTGGCTGTTCCATGGATAGAAAGAAGTTGTATTGTCCGTGATTAAGATTTATACTTAAGATATTTTCAGAAGATTAAAGGAGTAATTCTCATGCAGACAGCCAAAGATTATTTGCATGTTTTTCTTGATATGGGCGATGCACTGTTAAACAGCGGTGCAGAGATCTTCCGGGTGGAGGATACACTGAATCGAATGGGCTATGCCTGTGGTGCTACTCAGATGAATGTTTTTGTGATCACATCCAGTATTGTCATTACGATGGAATTTCCGGGAGACGGAGCGCGTACACAGACTCGCCGGGTACGGGAAGATGGCGGAAATGATTTTACCAAGCTGGAGCAGTTAAATGACTTGAGTCGTCGTTTTTGCAGGCAGCCTGTTTCTGCCACAGAACTTCGAAAAGAATTTGATAAGATCAATGCAGACAGACCAAAGCCACTCTGGAAACTTTTTGGAAGCCTTCTGGCGGCCAGTAGTTTTGCACTTTTTTATGGTGGAAGTATTTCGGATGCGATTGCGGCAGGACTTGGGGCTGTTTTGATCTGGGCATTACAGCAATATTTTCGACCAGTGTGTATGAATGAAGTGACGTTTCAGTTTGCTGCTTCTTTTCTGACAGGATGTGTTATTTGTGGACTTGTTTTGCTTTGTCCGTTCCTTCATATGGATAAGATTATGATTGGGGACATTATGCTTTTGATTCCAGGTCTTATGTCAACAAATGCTATCCGGGATGTGCTGATTGGTGATACACTTTCCGGAATTATCCGTCTGATTGCGGCATTGCTTCTGGCGGCCGCACTGGCACTTGGATTTATGGGGGCAATTCTTCTGTTTAGGAGGCTGGGGCTTTGAACACAACAATTGTAATACAGCTGATTACCGGAGCCCTTGGTTCCGTGGGATTTGGAATTCTCTTCCATATGAAAAAGAAATACCTGCCTTTGGCAGCAGTTGGTGGATTTATAAGCTGGATGGTGTTTCTTCTCGGAAAAGGACTTTGGGGAAATGTCTTTCTTCCGTCATTGCTGGCAGGCTTTATTGTAGATGTGTATGCGGAAATTCTTGCAAGAATCTGTAAAGAAACGTCTACATCCTTTTTTGTAACTTCTGTTATTCCGTTGATTCCCGGAAGTACACTTTATTACTGCATGAACAGTATAGTGGAAGGGAACACGGTACAGGCACTGGAATATGGAAGGGATACTTTTCTCTTTGCATTTGGAATTGCAGCGGGAATGAGTATTGCGTGGGCAATCTGCTATTTCCTCAGAAGTATAAAGAAGAAATAGAATCAGGGCTGCGGTCACTGTCAGGTGATTGCGGCCCTGTAAATTTATAATATTATTCAGCAAGATAATAAACAGAAGAGTATGGCGGCAGGGTCAGGACGATCTTGCCGTCTTTTATTGCCTTTGTGGCACTTTTTCGTTTCTGGGTTCCGCCATAAACAGCGAGATTGCTGTTCAGGAGTTCTTTTAATTTCTGTGCATCAGAAATGTGCAGTTCATATACCTGTTCCTGATCGGAAAAGTTAAAAAGAGAAATCATACGCTCTTTTTTGCTGCAGCGTTCAAATACATAGATGCAGCATCCTTCCTGATGGCAGTCGATCCACTGGAAACCATCTGCTTCATAATCTTTTTCCCAGAAAGCAGAGTGTTCCAGATACAATTTATTCAGGTCTTTCATGAAACGGGCGAATCCAGCATGAAGTGGATAATCCAGAAGCATCCAGTCCTGCTCGCGTTTTTCATCCCATTCACGGAACTGGCCGATTTCATTTCCCATGAAATTCAGCTTTTTGCCCGGATGCGCATACATGTACATATACAGAGAACGCGCCTGTGGGAATTTGTATTCATAGTCGCCGCTCATTTTCTGCATGATCGTTGCTTTGCCGTGAACAACTTCATCGTGAGACAGCGGGAGCAGGAAACGGGCATCATAGTAGTACATCATGGAGAATGTCAGTTTGTGATAGTTTTCCGGGCGATATTCCGGTGCGGTGCGGAAGTAATTCAGTGTATCGTTCATCCATCCCATATCCCATTTATAATCAAAACCAAGGCCGCCCTGATCGACAGGATCGGTTACTTTGGGGAAAGAGGTGGAATCTTCGGCAGCAAGAATCACAGAAGGATGCATGCACTTCAGTTCCTGATTCATATACTGCAGGAATTCTACAGCATTGAGGTTGACGCCTCTTGCCGGATCGCCCTGCCAGTAGATGGCGCGGCTGATCGCATCCATACGGATACCATCCATATGGAATTCGCTGATCCAGTAGTTTGCACAGGACTGCAGGAAGCTTCGGGTCTCGCCGCGGGAATGCATGAAGTTGCAGCTTCCCCATTCACTGACACCAACCGCAGAGTTCGGATATTCATAAAGTGCGGTTCCATCGTAATTCGCAAGGCCATAAGCATCTACGGCAAAATGAACCGGAACAAAATCCATCAGTACGCCGATGTTATGTTTGTGACAGGCATCGATGAAGGCCTTCAGCTGATCAGCTGTTCCGTATCGGGAAGTCGGACTGAAAAAACCGGTTGCCTGATAGCCCCAGGATTCATCACATGGATATTCATTCAGAGGCATGATCTCCAGATAGTTATAGCCATTTTTGACCAGATATGGAATCAGAATATCAATCATTTCTTCATAGTTATACCAGTCATCTGCTTTGTCAGAAGGCTTGCGAAAAGAACCAAAATGAATTTCGTAAATGTTCAACGGTTTTTTTCGGCAGTCGCTGCGACTTTGCAACCACTGGCTGTCTTTGAATTTGTATTTTGACATGTCACGAATGATAGAGGCACTGCTTGGGCGAAGCTCCATGCCAAATCCATACGGATCGCAATGATCGACTGGATTACCGTTACGGTCATAAATCTTATATTTGTACATCTGACCGGCTTTTGCCTGTGGAACATAGCATTCCCAGAAATTACCGTCAGAAACTTTGTTCATTTCCCATTCCTGCCAGTCATTGAATTCTCCGATCAGAGTGATGCGGGAGGCTGAAGGTGCAAAAGTACGAAAAGTTACGCCTTTTTCTTCAACATGGGCACCAAGATATTTATAAGCGTCAAAAATTTTTCCTGTATAAAATCCATAAAAATCCATCATATTCTCCTTGTAGATAATAGACATTAGTTGCTTTTTTGAGTATACTAAAAGGTAAAAGTGCGGAGTAATCCGCAGGTATTATAGTTACTTTATACTAAAGAAACAGGGGGATTGTCCACCGACGATTTGGCATAAGCGGTGGATAACCGACGATTTATAAAATCTGTCGGAAAAAGGAGAACAGGAAACATGGATATCAGAATAGAAAAAACAGAGAGAGCGATTCGAAATGCATTTCTGGAATTGCGTGCAGCGAAGCCACTGGAGAAAATTACGGTGAAAGAGCTGTGCAGCCTGGCATGCATTAATAAATCAACTTTTTACAGTCATTATGAGGATATTTATGCACTTTCGCAGATGCTGGAGTCAGAGACGATCACGACAGTGATCAAAAATATTTCCAGTCAGCAGGAATCACCGTTTAAAGATCCGGATGTGTTCACAAGAAATTTATATATGGCTCTGGTATCGAATCATTCACTGATCAATATTTTGTTTTCCGGAACAGAAAAAAGTCATCTAGGTGACTGTCTGGAAACAGAATTGAAACGGCTGATAGTGGAAAAATATCCGCAGTATGAGACTGATCCGGAGAAAGATATCATGCTTTCCTTCTGTATTCAGGGATGCTTTCATGCGTATCTGAATAATCAGAAAAATGATCTGGATACACTGATCCATGTCAGTGAGACGATCGTGCGAAAACTGGCCCCTTTGTATATAGAAGAAAGAAGAGAACATAAATGAAAAAACTGGTTATTGGAATTCTGGCACATGTAGATGCCGGAAAGACAACTCTGTCAGAAGAACTTCTGTATCTGTGCGGTGAGATCCGAAAGATTGGCCGTGTAGATCATGGAGATGCTTTTCTTGACACATATGAACTGGAAAAAGAACGAGGGATTACGATTTTTTCCAAGCAGGCGCTGCTAAAAACAGAAAATATGGAAGTGACGCTTTTGGATACACCGGGACATGTGGATTTTTCAGCTGAAATGGAACGTACGCTGCAGGTCCTCGATTATGCGATTCTGGTGATCAATGGAATGGACGGTGTGCAGAGCCATACGATGACTTTGTGGAGGCTTCTGGAGCGATACCAGATTCCGACGTTTTTGTTTGTCAATAAAATGGATCAGCAGGGGACAGATCACGATGCATTGCTGAATGATCTGAAACAGCATCTTCATGAAAATTGTGTGGATTTTGGGAGAACACAGGATACGGATTACGGAATGTATGAACTTACTCCAGAGCAGCTGGAAAACATTGCGGTCTGTGAGGAAGACATTCTGGAAACATATCTGGAAACAGGCATCGTCGAAGACCGTGACATTGCACGACTGATCATACAGCGAAAAATCTTCCCGTGTTATTTCGGATCGGCACTTAAAGAAAAAGGTGTAAAGGATTTCTGGAATGGCGTGCAGAAATATACGGCAGAACCAGAGCGGCCGACGGAATTTGGCGCAAAAGTGTTCAAGATTGCAAGAGATGAACAGGGAAATCGTCTTACGTATATGAAAATCACAGGAGGCAGTCTTAAAGTAAAGACACTGCTTTCTTCAAATTCAAACGGACAGAGTCTGCCGGGGCGTAAAGCAGAAGAGGCTGCTTGGGAAGAAAAGGCAGATCAGATTCGTCTGTACTCTGGAGCAAAATATGAACTGACATCGGAAGCTGAAGCCGGAACAGTCTGTGCGGTGACAGGACTTACGAGAACCTATCCGGGAGAGGGACTGGGAATTGAACAGGAATCAGAACTTCCGATACTGGAACCTGTCCTGAATTACCAGATTATCCTTCCGGATGACTGCGACCCACATCAGATGCTCCAAAAGCTGCGTCAGCTGGAGGAGGAAGAACCGCAGCTTCACATTCTGTGGGACAGTCAGTTTTCTGAGATTCATGCACAGCTTATGGGAGAAGTGCAGATTGAAATCTTGAAAAAATTGATCTGGGATCGTTTTCATGTAGCTGTGGAATTTGGTGCCGGAAGTATTGTTTATAAAGAAACGGTTGCAGAGCCGGTAGAAGGTGTGGGACATTTTGAACCACTCCGTCATTATGCAGAAGTACATCTTCTGATCGAACCGGGGGAACCAGGAAGCGGATGCCAGTTCTTTACTGCATGCAGTGAGGATGTACTTGCACGAAACTGGCAGAGACTGATTCTGACGCATCTTGAAGAAAAGGAGCATATTGGTGTATTGACTGGATCGCCACTGACTGATGTGCAGATTACGATTCTTACCGGAAGGGCACATGCGAAACATACGGAGGGTGGTGACTTCCGACAGGCAACTTACCGTGCGGTACGTCAGGGACTTCGCAAAGCAAGAAATATTCTTCTGGAACCGTATTATGAATTCCGACTGGAAGTACCGGCAGAGATGATAGGACGAGCAATGGCAGATGTCCAGAAGATGCAGGGAACGTTTGATGCACCGGAGGTAGAGGGCGAAACTGCAATTCTCAAAGGGACTGCGGCTGTCGCTCAGATGCGGGATTATCAGAAAGAAGTGGTTTCCTACACACATGGAACAGGAAAACTTTTTTGCAGCCTCAAAGGATATGCGCCATGTAAGAATCAGGATGAAGTGGTACAGAATATTGGATATGATCCGGAAGCGGATCTGGAAAATCCGACCGGATCTGTATTTTGCGCGCATGGAGCTGGTTTTGTTGTTCCCTGGGATCAGGTGGAAGATTATATGCATCTGCAAAGTGGTGTGGATATGGATGAACTGGACAGTGAAAGCTGGTATGAGGATGTGGAAAGTGCGCAAAATCCGGGTACAGCGGTGGATAACACAAACATTTCCGGAAATATCAGTGGAAAAAACGGAAAGTTTTCTTACAGCGGAAGCTATGAAGAAGAGGAAGAACTGCAGGCTATTTTTGAACGTACTTTTGGGCCGATGAAGCGTGACCGTACTGCTTTCCAGAAAAAGACCGTACACAGTTCGACGCCGGCTACCCGTTACAGAGCAGGGAAACCGCGACAGGAAGAATATCTGCTGGTGGATGGATACAATATCATCTTTTCCTGGGAAGAACTGAATGAACTTGCAAAGGAAAATATTCATGCTGCATGCGACAAATTGATGGATATTTTAAGTAACTATCAGGGGTATCGTAAATGTACGCTGATTCTTGTTTTTGATGCCTACAAAGTGGAGGGACATGTGGAAGAAATCATTACGTATCATAATATCTATGTGGTTTACACGAAAGAGGCCGAGACAGCAGACCAGTATATTGAAAAGACGGTCCACAGGATCGGCAGACAGTATCAGGTAACGGTTGCGACTTCTGATGGGCTGGAACAGGTCATCATTATGGGACAGGGCGCCCACAGAATCTCTGCACAGGGATTGAAGAAAGAGATAGAAGATACGGAAAAAACTGCCAGAGAAGAATGGCATCAGCGCAGACAGAGCAGCAAAACGTATCTGTTTGATCATATGTCAGAGGAGATGCAGGAGCAAATGGAAAAAATCCGTCTGGGAGAAAATAAATGATCTATTTATATAAAAGAAACAAAACAGGAATCTGCATTGATCGTGTATATGGATACGATACGATCGTAGAACTTCCGGATATGCTGGAAGGCTTTCCGGTGACGGAGTTGGGAGCGTATATTTTTTCGGACCATATCGATTCGACAGAATTAAAAATGATGCAGGAAAAAGAAAATTTTTGCACAGAGAACGGCAGGGCGACACGACCTGAGGATGATATGCCGCAAGCTGCGGGAAATCGTGTAGAAGAAATCCGTCTTCCACGTCAGCTCAGGAAGATTGGCCGGTATGCTTTTTATAATTGTTTTCATCTTAAGAAGCTTACGTTCTATGGAAAAATGCAGGACCTGGGTGCAGGAGCACTTACCGGCTGCCACAGGATGGAACAGATTGCGGTGGAGACCGATGAAAAGGGAGAATCCAGTTTACGGGATTTCCTGACAGAGCTTCCGGAGACACTATGTGTTGACATAACGATAGATGGGGAATATGGAAGATTCTGGTTTCCGGAATTTTTTGAAGAAGGTGTGGAAAACACGCCTGCCAGGATCCTGGAAAATCATGTGCATGGAAGCGGAATTCGTTATCGAAACAGTTTCGTACATAAAAAGATCAATACGTTGGAATACGACCGGCTATTTCCATATGCAGTTGCCTGGGAACAGGAGCGGATCGTATTGAATCTGGCACTGGACCGAATTCTTTATCCGGTAAGCATGACAGATGAGGCAAAAGAAAAGTATCTCATATATATAAAGGAACACATACAGCAGGCAATAAGGCTTCTGGGAGAACAGAAAGCATATGATTCCATGCAGCGTATCCTGAGGAAACTTGCGCCAGATCGGGCAGAAACAGAAAAGATGCTTGAAACGGCACAGAGTGCGAATGATTCCAGATGTGTCAGCATTTTAATGAATGAACTACAGAAACATGGAAGAAAACAGAGAAAGGCATTTGAACTGTGAAAAAAGAGTACAGGGGCAAATTTGGAAATTTTGTTCACGAAGAGAGAAAAAAAGAAGAAGAAACTTTGGAAATCTGCGAGGACATTCTGAAAAACTCCAGAAATGAGATGGCTGTTGCCATGCGTTTTCTCCAAAGTGCATTCGGGGCACTGCGTCCGACTGTTTCGGGTGAGACAGATGTTATGGGAACTGACGGGAAACTGCTTTTTGCTTCGCCGACATGGCTTTTGAATACATTTATACAAAACAAAGTATGGATCAATCGTATGTATCTGCATGAACTGCTTCATTGTCTGTTTTGTCATCTCTGGAATCGCAAAGTAAAAGAAGAAAGTGATCAGAGACTCTGGAACCTGGCGGCAGATATTGCAGTAGAGAATGTCATGGATGACCTTTATGAGAAAGCGGTCTATATCCGACCGAACAGTTTCCGAAGAGAAAAGTACCGCCAGTGGAAGGAAAAAAAGAACGTTCTTACAGCCGATGCGATGTTTTATCTGTTGATGGAATGCGAAGAAAACGAGATTATCCGATTGGAGCAGGAATTCAGGCGTGACGATCATCATTTCTGGTATACACCGCAGAATCGCAGTGGAATGGCGAGTCACCAGAAAGAATGGGAAGAGATGCGACGCAAGATGCAGACGGAGATTGAACTTTTTTCAAAAGAAGCGGCAGGTGATTCTCCGGGACTTGTGGAGCATTTACAGGCAGAGAACCGGAAGCGTTATGACTACCGGGAGTTTCTGCGGAAGTTTTCGGTTCTAAAAGAAGAGATGCAGGTGGATATGGATTCCTTTGATCCGATCTACTATAATCTGGGATTGGAATTATATGGAAATATGCCTCTGATCGAGCCTTTGGAAACAAAAGAGATGAAGAAAATCGAAGACTTTGTGATTGTTTTGGATACATCGATGTCCTGTAACGGCAGCCTGATCCGTCGTTTTCTGGAGGAAACGTACAGTGTGCTGTCTGAGTCGGAGAGCTTTTTCCGTAAGATTCAGGTACATATCATTCAGTGTGATGAAAAGATTCAGGATGATCAGGTGATTCATGATCAGCGGGAGATGGAGGCGTATCTCCAGGACTTTACAATCCGGGGATTTGGCGGGACAGATTTTCGTCCGGCATTTGCCTATGTGGATCAGCTTCTGAAAATGGGCAGCTTTCAGCGGCTGCGAGGACTTCTGTACTTTACAGATGGATATGGGATGTTCCCGGCGAAGATGCCGCCGTATGATACGGCATTCATTTTTATGAAAGATGATTATCGGGATGTGGATGTGCCGCCATGGGCGATCAAGTTGATACTGGATACCAAGGCACTGGAAAGAGAGAGGACAGCAGAGCATTATGAATATTAAACAGGCAAAACAGGAAATCATAGATACTGTACAGGCGTATCTTCTGAAAAACGAGTATGATGAATATGTGATACCGCGGGTACATCAGAGACCGGTACTTCTTCTGGGAGCACCGGGAATTGGAAAGACACAGATCATGGAACAGGCAGCCAGAGAGTGTGGTGTGGCACTGGTCGCTTATACGATCACACATCACACCAGACAGAGTGCAATCGGTCTTCCATTTATCTCTAAGAAAGAATATGGAGGCAGAGAATATTCAGCGACAGAGTACACGATGAGTGAGATTGTGGCGAGCATTTATGACCGTATGAGAGAAACCGGACTTACCGAGGGAATTCTGTTTATCGATGAGATTAACTGTGTTTCAGAGACACTGGCTCCGGCGATGCTGCAGTTTCTGCAGTGCAAAACTTTTGGAAATCATGAAATTCCAAAAGGCTGGGTGATCGTAGCAGCAGGTAACCCACCGGAATACAACAAATCCGTCCGTGATTTTGATGTTGTTACACTGGATCGTGTCAAGAAGATCACAGTAGAACCGGATTATCGTGTCTGGAAAGAATATGCATTCAAAGAAAATATTCATCCTGCAATTCTTTCTTATCTGGAACTTCGAAATAACTGTTTCTATCAGATGGAAACAACGATTGACGGCAAACAGTTTGCAACGCCGCGTGGCTGGGAAGATCTGTCAAGAATTATGGAAGTTTATGAGAAGCTTGACAAGAATATCACGGCAGATGTGGTCGGACAGTATATCCAGCATGAGCGGATTGCAAAGGAATTTGCAGAATATTATGAACTCTATCAGAAATATCAGCAGGATTATCAGATCGCAGAAATCCTGAAAGGACAGCCGTCAGAGGCAATGGTCAAAAAAGTTTCTCATGCGTCATTCGATGAGCGAGTCAGTGTGGTTAACCTGCTATTCTCAGGCGTTCGCCAGGCAGTACGTGATGCTGTTCTTCAGGAAGATGTGCTGGAAAAAGTTTTTGAAGTGCTTAAAAGCCTGAAAGAACCACAGGAAGGTGGAAATCTGGTACAGCGTCTCGGAGATTTTGTGGATAACCTTCGGGCAGAAAGAGAACGTAAACAGACAGAGGGGCTTCTGGAGCGAAGAGAGGATCGCACGATCCGAAAAGCTGTTGAAGTGCTGGAAGGATATGTGACGCTTCTAAAAAAAGAGCAGACAGAAAATTGGGAAGAAGCCTTTGACATTGTAAAGAATGCTTTCGGAGAATACCGTGCGTCCTGGGATGCTGTCTGGGACGAGTCAGGTTCTACGCTGGAATATGCATTTGATTTTATGGAGGCAGCATTCTATAACAGTCAGGAGATGGTAATTTTCGTATCTGGTATTAATACAGATTATTCCTGCGTTCGTTTCCTGGAAACGTATGAATGTGAACGCTATATCCGCTACAACCGGGATCTGTTGTTTGAAGATGCGAGCCAGGAAATCCGAAGAAGAATAGAAGAACTGTAAAACAGAGAGAACAGTAACCTGTAAACATATGGAACTGTTATCTGTAAGATATAAGGGAAGGAGAAGATTATGAAAAAACAAAGTAAACTTATGACATTTCTGATGTCACTTCTGTTGGCATTTATGCTTGCAGTTCCGGGAAATGCAGTTTCCACGCAGGCAGCAGGACAGGGTGATATGGCTGTACATTTTATTGATGTTGGCCAGGGACTGGCAATCCTCGTCCAGTCAGGAGGAGAAAATCTTCTTTATGATGGTGGAAATCGGGCACATGCGGATGAAGTGGTACAGTATCTGAAAAATCAGCAGGTAGAGACCATTGATTATATGATCTCTTCTCATTATGATGAAGACCACCTGGGTGGACTGGTCAAATGTCTGGATAATTTTGAAGTGGAACATGTGCTGGGTTCTGATTATGTACATACCTCAGATCTGTTTAATACATTTATGAATACTGCTACTGCACATGCGATCATTGTGGAGTATCCGTCCGTCGGAGATACTTATGAGTTTGGAACTGGCAGCTTTACTGTCATGGCGCCGGATGGGATTTCCCAGAACAGCAACGATAACTCGGTAGTCATCCGTCTGGTTAACGGAAACAACAGTTTTATGTTTATGGGAGATGCAGAAGAGACCAGTGAACAGGATATGATCAGTACAGGAATGAATCTGGACTGTGATGTGTTAAGTCTTGGACATCATGGTTCTGCATCTTCGACTTCCTGGGATCTTCTGGAGGCATCTACACCGTCCTGGGCAGTGATCAACTGCGGACAGGACAATTCTTATGGACATCCGGCTGCATCGACCATGGAAAAACTGAGAGATATGAATATTCCGGTTTATCGTACAGATGATCAGGGAACAATCATTGCTCTTTCTGATGGAGGCACAATAAGCTGGAATCAGGAACCATGTAATGATTATACGGCGGGAGATGCAAAGCAGCAGAGTGCAAACAGCGATACCTCACAGGCAGCACAGTATTCTTCAGAAGATACTGCTTCTGCACCGGCAGTAGAAACAGAGACACCGGATATTTCTTCTGATACACAGGGACGCACCGTATGGATTTCTGCAACCGGAAGCAAATATCACAGCAGACCGGACTGCGGAAATATGAACCCGAACAAAGCGACACAGGAAACAGAGGCACAGGCACTTTCACAGGGATATGAAGCCTGCAAAAAGTGCTGGTAAAAAATTAGTAAGTTCTGTAGAAATCCTGGACAAAACGAATAAACTGGCGCACATGTGGCTTCAGAATACGGTTTTTACTGTAGACAATATAAAAAGTTCTTTTATGAGCAGATTCTTCAAGTGGAAAAAGAAGGATCTGCTTTGTTTTTTGCAGATCTATCGTAGAGCGTGCGGAAAGAATGGAGATTCCCAGTCCGTTCACAATGGATTTTTTGATACTTTCCAGGTCATTCATGCGGGCAATCACATTGAGGTCACTGGATGTAATACCGAGTTTTTCCAGAAAGATATCCATTTCCTTCTTAGTGCCGGAACCTTTTTCACGGATAATGATCGGATCTTTCATAAAATCCTGAAAGGTGATTGCATGATTCTGCATTTCCAGATAATGCTGGGTTACCGGGGTTGCAATGACAAGTTCATCCTGACAGAAAGGAAGAAAGACACAGCTCTCATCGCTGGTATTCTGTCCAACCAGCGCCAGGTCCACAGTGCCGTCAAGGACGTGGTTGATGGACTCTGCACTATCTGTCTGGATAGAGTGAAAATAAGTATCCGGGTGCGTTTTTCCGTAGGCAGCCAGGATTTCCGGCAGCAGATAGGAAGACGGAATCGTGGATGCAGCAAGGTCGATCATATGTTTCTGGACACCAGTGAAATTTTCGAGAAGGTTGTTACGAATCTCCAGCATGCGTACAGCACTGTCGTAGAGCTGGTAACCTTTTGTAGTGATCGTCGTTTTTTGGTGGTGCGGATGATAAGTTTTGTATGCAGCTCTTCCTCCAGTGAACGTACATGTGCACTGATAGTTGGCTGGGTGAGATAAAGCTTTCGTGCTGCTTCGGAAAAGCTTCCATAATCAACAACGGCAACAAAAGCCTCTAATTGTTTGAATTCCATGATGTGATACCCCTTGATAATGAAAAATTACTGCAAACGGGTGAGTAGTAGCAGATAAAAATGAAAGTTTATAAATGATATGGAGAACCTGTAATCTCTGCAAGGGCATGCAGAGCAAGATCAACTTCGTGATGTGTGTTTTCTGGTCCGAAAGAAAAACGAATCGTTCCTTCTGGGTAAGTGCCAAGTGTTTTGTGTGCACTTGGGGCACAGTGAAGTCCGACACGTGTCATGATTCCGTAAGTGTCATCCATTTCATAGGCAACGCGTGCCATATCTGTTTGTAATGTCTGGACAGATACGACAGAAGTACGTTCTATCGTATTATGTTTTCCTATTGCACGAAGAGTTGATTCAGACGGATCCATCTGCATGAGTCCATTGATAAAATACTGCGTTAATTCTAGTTCATGTTGGTGAAGCCTGCCCATATCTGTCTGCTCCAGATCACAGAGTGCTGCATGCAGACCGAGAATTCCGGGAATGTTTGGTGTTCCTGGTTCGAATCGATCAGGAAGAAAAGACGGAACTTCTTCTGTATGGGAAACACTTCCGGTTCCACCGCTTAAGAGAGGCTCAATTTGGGAGGCGAGTTCATTACGGATCAGAAAACCGCCGGTACCCTGTGGACCGCGAAGACCTTTATGTCCGGTGAAAGCAAGAGCGTCCAGCTGAAGTGCCTCCATATCGATTGGGACAGTACCGGCTGTCTGGGCAGTATCCAGGATAAAAAGAAGTCCATGTTTCTTACAGAATTTTCCAAGTTCCTGTACCGGCATCATGGTTCCACAGACATTAGACGCGTGCAGACAGACGAGAAGCCGGGTGTTCGGTTTAAGAAGTTCTTCTGCTTTTTCTATAAGAAGAGAACCGTCCGCAGAGCATGGAATACGGTCAAAAGTGACTCCATGCCGGGTAAGCTGTACCAGCGGACGCATGACCGCATTGTGTTCCATAGAGGAAACAAGTACATGGTCTCCGGATTTCAGCAGTCCTTTCAGAAGAATATTCAGACTGGTCGTGATATTGGGAGTGAAGATTACATTTTTGCCTTTTCCGGATGTGAAATGAAACAGGCGGAGAAGCTGTTCGCGAGTCTCGAAGATCTGTTCTTCCACAGAATAGGCAGCCTGATAACCTCCACGGTTCACATTGACAGCAGAACCATTCAGGTAATCGTAAACAGCCTGTGCCACGGAGGGAGCCTTTGGATAGGAAGTACTTGCCTGATCCAGATATATTTTTGCCATAACTTAAACCTCTTTTCGAATATTTCAGAAATGGAAATTATAATGACTTATAAAATATTTCTATAAATAGCTATAAAATAAGACTATATTGAATTGGAGATTTTGTCAATGAAATGTTATCATTTTATACAAAGAAAGTATGCTGGAAACAAAAATTTTTAGCATAAGAGGGAATAAGAGGAATGTTGTAAAGAGAGAAGTCTGAAAAAGGCTTCTCTTTTTCTGTTAAAAGTCATTTTGGCACGGGTATACATTCCAGAGGAATTCGTGTATACTGATAGGCAATCAGAAGTTACAGCAGAAGATCGTTTTTAGCGTATATTCTCTGTATAAAAAAGTTACAGGAGTGACAGATATGGGAGAAAGACTTACAAAAAGAGATATAGAAAAAATAGAAGAAGAGATTGAACATCGTAAGCTTGTTATTCGAAAAGAAGCAATTGAGGCAGTAAAAGAGGCCCGTGCGCAGGGTGATTTAAGTGAAAACTTTGAATATTATGCAGCGAAGAAACACAAGAATCAGAACGAAAGCCGTATCCGCTATCTGGAGAGAATGCTGAAAACAGCAACAGTTGTAGATGATTCTTCGAAGTCCGATGAAGTTGGAATGGATGATATTGTTGAAGTAGAGTTTGAAGAAGATGGAGAAGTGGAAAAGTATAAACTTGTCACATCCATCCGTGGAAATTCCATGGAAAACCGTGTCAGCATCGAATCTCCGATCGGGAAAGCCCTTAAAGGTCATCGAGTAGGTGACCGTGTATTGGTCAATGTCAATGAGAATGTCAGTTATTATCTGCGTGTCAAATCGATTGATAAGACCGGAGATGAAGATGAAAATATCCGCAGCTTTTAAAAAGGACAGATTTTAAAACCAGACAGAAAGTGGCAATTTTTGACAAAATTCGATTTTACAAAGATTTAACATAATACTGGTGAGAACTTTACAAGGTGTCAATATGATGAAAATATATTAAATTCAGGTAAAGGAGAATAATATGAATTTTTTCAGTATATTGACATTATTAGGAGGTCTCGCCATGTTCCTGTATGGAATGCAGGTTATGGGAGATGGACTTGCCAAAGTTTCAGGCGGGAAGCTGGAACAGATCCTTGAGAACCTTACATCCAGTAAATGGAAAGCAGTTCTTCTGGGCATGTGTGTGACGGCAGTTATTCAGTCCTCATCTGCAACAACCGTTATGGTCGTTGGTTTTGTAAATTCTGGTATCATGAAACTGACACAGGCGGTCGGAATCATTATGGGTGCCAATATTGGTACTACGATTACATCCTGGATCTTGAGTCTGACCGGAATTGAAAGCAGCAACTTTTTTATCAGTCTGCTGAAGCCGAGTTCTTTTTCACCAATCCTCGCAATGGTCGGAATTATATTACTGACGTTTACAAAAAGTTCCCGCAAGAAAGACATCGGTACGATCATGCTTGGTTTTGCAGTACTGATGTTTGGTATGGAAAGTATGAGTGGAGCTGTGAAACCTCTGGCTGATGTACCGGAATTTACGGGCCTTCTTCTGAAATTTTCCAACCCGGTTGCCGGTATCCTTGCAGGTACGATACTGACCGCGATCATTCAGTCATCTTCTGCATCCGTAGGTATTCTGCAGGCACTTTGTATGACTGGCGCAGTACCGTTCAGTTCTGCATTTCCGATCATCATGGGACAGAATATCGGTACTTGTGTGACAGCACTTTTGTCCGCAATTGGAGCGAATAAGAATGCAAAACGTGCAGCGATGATCCATCTGTATTTCAATTTGATCGGAACCGTGGTATTCATGATTCTGTTCTATATGATCGATGCTGCTGTTCATTTTCCGTTTATGACACAGATGGCGACACCGGCAACGATCGCGATCACTCACAGTGTGTTTAATATCACGGCAACACTGGTATGGCTGCCATTCTCTAATCTGCTTGTAAAACTTGCCTGTCTTACGATCCGTGATGACAAGAAAGATGAAGTCAGCAAAGAGGATCAGGAGTTTATGATCCTGGAATCCCGTTTCCTTGAAAAACCTGCTTTTGCAGTGGAACAGGGAAGAAATGCTGCAAGACAGATGGAGAAAGATTCCAGAAAGGCACTCAATATTGCACTGGATCTGATCTATGATTACAGTGAAGAACAGGCAGAACGTGTACAGAAGATTGAGTCAAAAGTAGATCGTTATGAGGACGAGCTAGGAACATATCTTGTAAAGCTGAATAACAAAAATCTGTCAGAGAGAGACAGCCATAGTGTATCAACGATGTTGCATTGTATCGGAGATTTTGAACGAATCTCAGACCATGCGGTCAATATTATGGAGTCAGCACAGGAGCTTCATGAGAAAAATCTTACTTTTTCAGCTCAGGCACGAAATGAGCTGCAGGTTCTGATCGCTGCCGTCAGCAGGATCGTAGATACAGCATATCAGATTTTTGACAAGCAGGATCTGAATCTGACAGAGGATGTAGAACCACTGGAAGAAATTGTGGATGAATTAAGCAAAGAATTAAAACGTCGTCACATTAATCGGCTTCGTTCCGGAGAATGTACGATTGAAATGGGATTTATTCTGACAGATCTTCTTACCAGTCTGGAAAGAATTGCGGATCACTGCTCGAATATCAGTGTCTGTATCACACAGGTAAGGGAGAATCTCTATGATACACACAGTCATCTGGAAAGCCTCAAGAGTGAACCGGATGATTCATACTTTAATCGTCTGGAAGAACTGCAGAAAGAGTATGTGCTTCTGTAAAATGTTTGTAGGACTTCTGGGCAGAAAGGAATTATGCTGAATGATCTATTGTGTGGAAGACGAAAAAAATATCAGAGAGCTTCTGATCTATACACTGGAAACGACCGGATTTTCTGCAAGAGGGATGGCAAACAGTAAAGAACTGAAAGATGCACTGAAAGAAGAGCTGCCGGATCTGATCCTTCTGGATATCATGCTTCCGGGAGAAGATGGATACAGCATTCTGGAACGTCTGAAAGCTTCATCGGAAACCAAAAATATTCCGGTGATCATGGTGACTGCAAAAGAAGCGGAGTACGATAAAGTAAGAGGTTTGGAAGCAGGCGCGGATGATTATATTACCAAACCGTTTGGAATGATGGAGTTTGTTGCCAGAGTAAAAGCGGTTCTCAGGCGCTGTTCAAGACAGGAAGATGATAAAGAACTGAAATGTGATGATCTGAAATTGTCTGTGGGCAGACATAAAGTTTGCTGGAAAGAGGAAAAAGTAGAACTGACCAGAAAAGAATTTGAACTTCTTCAGTACTTGATGGAAAACAAAGGTCTGGTCATGACCAGAAATCAGATTCTCTGTCATGTATGGGGATATGATTTTGACGGAGAAACAAGAACGGTGGATGTGCATGTCCGTACGCTTCGTCAGAAACTGGGAGAAGCAGGCAACTTGATAGAGACGGTGCGTGGTGTCGGCTATCGGATAGGAGCATGATATGAGAAAAAAAATACTGAATCATACATGTATACTGGTAGTTGTTTCTGTACTTCTGACATTTCTTGCAGCAGGATTGGTCATGTATGGAAAATACAATGAAGATCTGAAGGAAAGTGTCCGGGACAGCATGAAATATGTGCAGGATGGTGTAGAAAAGATGGGTAATTCCTATCTGGATGATGCACTTGGAAAGGCTACTTCAGCCCGAATTACTCTACTTGATCCCAAGGGAAATGTCCTGTTTGATTCGCTGGAGAATTCTGCAGAACTTGAAAATCACAGTAATCGTCCGGAATTTATTCAGGCAGAAAAGAATGGATATGCAGAATCACTGAGATACTCGGAAACATTGTCCAAACAGAATTTCTATTGTGCGGTAAAACTGGCTGATGGAGATATCCTGCGTGTTGGAAGAACAACGGACAGTGTGTTTTATACGATGTTATCGAGTTCGGTATTGCTTGGAGGACTGCTGATTCTGATTTTTGCAGTGACATTTATTCTGGTCCGCAAACAGACAAAAGATCTGATCGAGCCAATTAATACACTGAATCTGGAAGAGCCGCTCAAGGATGTGGCATATGAAGAATTACGTCCGCTTCTTGGAAGGGTGGATCAGCAGAATAAACAGATCGCCAAACAGATGGAAGAACTGAAAGAGGCAGAAGCAGTGCGCAGAGAATTTTCGGCAAATGTTTCGCATGAGCTCAAGACACCACTTATGTCAATCTCCGGATATGCAGAACTTATGATGAATGGGATGGTTCCTGATGAAAAGGTGCCGGAATTTTCAGGCAGGATTTATCATGAAGCAAGTCGTCTGAGTGCGCTGGTCGCAGATATCATTCAGCTTTCCAGACTGGATGAAAAAAACAGTGACCTTCCGTTTGAACCGGTAGATCTGTATGAACTGGCAGAGGACATTGTTTTGCATCTGGACAGTGCAGCTTCGAAAAAAAATATAAATGTATCACTTGAGGGAAATTCGGTAACGGTACAGGGAGTACGGCATGTGATCTATGAGATGCTGTATAATATTGCCGATAATGCGATTCGTTATACGAATCAGAATGGTACAGTAAATATTTTTACGGGAACGATTAATGGACATGCGTTTTATCGCGTAGAAGATAATGGAATTGGTATTCCGGAAAATGAACAGAAGAGAATTTTTGAACGTTTTTACCGGGTTGATAAAAGCCATTCCCGTGCGACCGGTGGAACAGGCCTTGGACTTTCTATTGTAAAACATGGAGCAATCCTTCATAATGCAGAGATAAAACTGAAAAGTGAGCCTGGCAAGGGTACAAAAATGGAGCTGGTGTTCTGAAAAAAGAACACTGGCTCCTTTTGTGATTAAACTGCCATTTCAGAAAGGGCTGCTTCATCAGCAATGATCGTGCAGTCCGGGTGGAACTGTAAGATCGATCCTGGAACTTCTGGAGTGACTGGGCCTTGAATGACCTGTTTCAGAATTTCAGCTTTATCTTTACCGCTGACAACTACAAGAATCTTCCGGCATCGCATGATCGTTCCGATTCCCATGGTATATGCCTGTTTTGGAACATCCTTTTCGCTGTCAAAGAATCGTTTGTTGGCCTGAATCGTAGTTTCAGTCAAATCTACGCAGTGAGTCTCGTTTTCAAAATGGTCGGATGGTTCATTAAAACCAATATGTCCATCGTGACCAAGCCCGAGGATCTGGATATCAGCTGGACCGATCTTGTGAAGCAGTTCGTTATATGCCTGGCATGCTTTTTCAGCATCTGGTTCTGTGCCGTTCGGAACGTATGTATTTGCATGGTTGATATTTATTTTGTGGAACAGATGGGTATTCATAAAATAGCGGTAGCTCTGTTCATCAGAACCAGCCAGTCCTTTATATTCATCGAGATTGACAGTCGTTACCTGAGAAAAATCCAGGTCACCGTTTTCGTACATTTCTACCAGATGTTCATAAGTTCCAACAGGAGATGAACCTGTAGCAAGGCCAAGAATACTGTCCGGTTTCAGGATTATCTGTGCCGCAATCAGATTGGCCGCCTTTCGGCTGAGTTCTTGATAATTTTTTACTTTACAGATCTGCATGTTTCCTCCTTCTTGTCCGTTTAGTGGACATGTGCATTTATTATATATATTTTTGTATTCGTCATGTTTAAGATTGAGATTGCGGACGTTCAGATAATGCCTTGATGGATGTGGCGTATTCTGTTGGTGTCATGCCGGACAGCTTTTTGAACTGTCTGGAAAAATAATGGATGGAAGAATATCCCAGAAAATCAGATATCTGTGTAAAATTCATATCATTTTCACGAATCAGCTGTTTGGCAAAGTCAATCTTCATACGGGAAAAGAATTCGATAACTCCGCACTGATATTCTTCACGGAAAAGCTTTTGAAGCTGAGAACGTCCAATCATATTGTCCTTGGAGATATCTTCAATCGTCAGAGACTGCCGCACATGTTCTCCGAGATAGTGGATGATATTCCGGCAGGTTTCAGAGCTTGTCTGGCAGGAATCATAAATCCCTGCGGAAGCAGAATAATGTGCGATAGTGTATCTGCGGATCATATGGATCAGAAGTTCTTCGAGATACAGCGTCAGAAGTTTCTGAGAACCAAAAGGGACGGTACTTTTTTTGACCATTTTTTCAAGATATGGATTATCCAGGGGAGAAGCAAAACAGTTTCTTGCTTCCGCAATAATGCGTCCCAGAATACTTCGTTCGGTATCGGAAAATTCGAGTATTTTATTTTCGAAAAATTTCATACATGGGGAATTGCACGCAAAAGAGATTACAATGATATTTGGTGCAGTTCTGCCATTTGCTTTCAAAGTATGAAATTCATTTGGACGATGAAAGATGACCTGACTGCGTGTGAGAGTATAGGTACCATTGTCTGTGATAACTTCGGCAACACCTTTATCTACACATTGAAATTCCCAGAAATCATGACGTTCACCATCGAAATGAAAATCATTTCTGTATTCGTAGTAATGAATTGTATAAATATCTGATACAAATAGTTCCTGATCCAGTTGAATGCTCTGATATGCCACGGGATAACCTCCTTGGTCAGATGATATTCGTCATTTGTAATATTGTTTGTAAATATTATACTAATGAATTAGTGATAAATAGTCAAATCATTATTGATAATGTGCAAAAATATAATTTTTTTGTGCAAATACTAAAAATGAAAAAAAGGTAATATGGTATGGGAAATAAAATTATTTGTTGTCATATCTGAAATTCTGTTGTACGATTTAAAAGAGTATGAAGAAACAGGAGGGAAAATTGATGAAGAAACCAGTTTTGGTAGTTATGGCTGCGGGAATGGGAAGCCGTTACGGTGGACTGAAACAGATCGATCCGATCGATAAAGAAGGTCATATTATTATGGATTTTTCTATTTATGATGCAGTGAGAGCCGGATTTGAAAAAGTTGTATTTATCATAAAGAAAGAAAATGAAAAAGCTTTTCGTGAAGCAATCGGAGAGCGTCTGAGTAAGCAGATCGAAGTTGCATATGTGTTCCAGGAACTTGATAATCTCCCGGAGGGATATACTGTTCCTGAGGGAAGAGTAAAACCATGGGGAACCGGTCATGCCGTCTTAAGCTGTATAGATGAGATTGACGGACCATTTGCTGTTATCAATGCAGATGACTATTATGGAGTACATGCATTTAAGATGGCATATGATTTCCTGACTTCTGAGCAGGAAAAAGAAGATGTTTACCATTATATGATGGTTGGATATCGTCTGGAAAATACTCTGACAGAGAATGGTCATGTTGCCAGAGGGGTATGCGTGACAGATGAGGAAGGTCATCTGATTAAGATCAATGAGCGTACTCATATCGAGAAACATGATGGAGGTACGGCATATACAGAAGACGATGGGAAATCTTGGACAATGCTTCCGGAAGGCAGTATTGTTTCCATGAATATGTGGGGATTTTCGAACAGCATCCTTAAAGAATTAAAAGAACGTTTTACAGCATTTCTGAATGATGCGATTGAGAATAATCCAATGAAAGGTGAATATTTCCTTCCATTTGTTGTGGACGAACTTCTTCAGGAAAAGAAAGCTACTGTCAAGGTGCTAAAATCTGAAGATAAATGGTATGGTGTTACTTATAAAGAAGATAAACCAATGGTAATGACTGCAATTCAGAATCTGAAAGATCAGGGACTGTATCCGCAGAAACTGTGGGAGGAAGCATAAGTGGAGATCAGTAATAAAGTGCACGAAGCAATTGATGGATTTAAACTGCCGGGTGAACTGAAAGAATGTATCCGATATGGAAGTGGACATATTAATGATACATACAGACTGACCTACGAGACACCACAGGGAACAAAACGTTATATTCTGCAGAGAATGAGTACGAGTATTTTTAAGAAACCGTTAGAACTGATGGAGAATGTCAGCGGCGTTACTGCCTGGCTTCGTAAAAAGATCATCGAGAATGGCGGAGATCCGGAGAGAGAGACGCTTACTTTGGTAAAAAGTAATGATGGCCTCCCGTATTTTGTAGATTCTACAGGAGAATACTGGAGAGTATATCTCTTTATAGAAGGTGCGACCTGCTATGATGCAGTAAAGGATGATAATGATTTTTATCAGAGTGCAGTGGCTTTTGGACATTTCCAGAGACTTCTTGCGGATTATCCGGCAGAAACTCTGCATGAGACGATCAAGGATTTTCATAATACACCGGATCGTCTGGAGAAATTTAAGAAAGCAGTTGCAGAGGATATCTGTGGAAGAGCTGCTTCTGTTCAGAAAGAAATTGATTTTATTCTCGAAAGAGAAGAACTGACACATGCACTGTATGATCTGCAGCTGGATGGAAGACTTCCTCTTCGAGTTACACATAATGATACGAAACTGAACAATATCATGATTGACGATGAGACAGGAAAAGCAATCTGTGTCATCGATCTGGATACGGTTATGCCTGGCCTTACTGCAAATGATTTTGGCGATTCTATCCGTTTTGGAGCAAGTACTGCGCTGGAAGATGAGCAGGATCTTTCAAAGGTATCCTGTGATCTTCATCTTTTTGATGTATATGCGAGGGGATTTATTGAAGGATGTGGAGGAGCACTGACCGATTTAGAAATCGACATGCTGCCGATGGGGGCGATTCTTATGACATTTGAGAATGGAATCCGTTTCCTGACTGATCATCTGGAAGGTGATCATTATTTCCATATTCATCGTGAGGGGCACAACCTTGACCGCTGCAGGACACAGCTTACTCTTGTTAAAGATATGCAGGAAAAACTGCCGCAGATGAATGCAATCATTCAGAAATATAAATAATATTAAATATGATCAAATAAAAAAGCTTCGGAACTTTGTGAACAGCTCCGAAGCTTTTTTGGGACGATAAGCGGGAATCCTCGGCAATTCAATTACCGAGATGAAAGCGCAGGATTGTGCGTATCCGCACAAAAAATATAACAACAAAAAATGATTTCTTATATCTCCTGATTCTTGTATTTGTTTTCTGAAGAAAGCAGGTTAGATCTGCGTTGAAAAGTAAGAGCATTTTGTGCTATAATATAAACATAGTAGAAATTATGAATCAGAAGGAGAATGGAGATGCTGCTGTCACATAAAACATCCATAAAGATCTGTCCGGAATATTCTAACATTATAGGGCATATGTGTTATGCGGCTTCCAAACTCTGGAATGTCTGCAACTATGAACGCCATCATTATAAAGAACTGG